>Ga0256404_1001971_pt1 | contig 47123 bp, 42 predicted proteins | sample RumenRJG_01DNA_FD_185990 | JGI IMG/M metagenome (GOLD analysis project Ga0256404, IMG submission 185990) | Bovine rumen microbial communities from Lethbridge, Alberta, Canada - RJG_01 | ecosystem: Host-associated > Mammals > Digestive system > Stomach > Rumen | place: Canada: Alberta | collected... | reverse complement strand
CTTAGCAAGTTGTAATGCATATAGTAGTTTATCATAGTCTATCGGAATCTCTAAAATAGGTTGCATATATTGATTCTCCTCCTCTTATAGCAATGGGATATTTTTTCTAATATTATCTACAGCTTCTCTTACCCAATCTGGAATTGGTCTCTCAATATATGCTGCTTTAGATTTGTCTACAGTATAAGCTACTATACGTTGTTCTTTATCTAATTTAAGATTTCCTTTTCCTTTATACATAGGAGTTCTATATCTAGAGAAGAATTCATCTACATCATTTAATATTTCATCTATATTGGCAAGATGAATCCAACGATGACAAAATTCAATAAAGTTATATGATGCTAAGTTCTCACTATAAGTTCCACCATTACCAAGAGACTCACTAATATTATCAGTATATGGAGGATTATCAAATTGAATCATACCAACCTGAGTATTAGGAGCCATATTAAATTCACGAAGTAGAGATGGATATAGAGACTTATAATCGAAATCATTAGCATTGTTTAATTTAGAGATAGGTTTTCCATTAACCTTAACTTTATTTCTATCTGATAATAGATTAGGATCTGCAACAAATGCTCCTGGGAATTTTTCTTTAGGTGGTTCTTTGAATTTATTGACATTATTACCCATAATAACGCCTTCATGATTCTTATAGAAATCTGCACCTTTGGTAAACAGATAATTTGTCTGTCTAAAGATCTTTTCATAAGGAGTATTCATTTCAATAACGTTATTGAACATGTATTTTATATCTTCAGTTTGTGCTTCAATACAAACCTGAACAATAACGTCGATTAGATTGTATAGCCAAAATGTTTCAAAATCTTTCCAACAGAATTTAGCAATATCTGTAGTGATATTATGATAATCTAGTTTTCTAACACCACATTCTTGGCCACCAACAAAATCCAATGCATAAGACCCAATAGCACCTTGTCCTTTACGTCTTGATGCATAAATAATTTCCTGGTCTACATATACAGATCTAGATGCAAAGTTTGCATAATCACAACGTTCTTCTGGATTATTCTTATTTCTTTCATCTACAAAGTATTCACATAATTTAGGGAATGCATCTGTATCAGATACCATAGCTTCTACATCAATATTTAATTTCTTAGCACGTTCAATAAGCTGAGGTAAATCGTATCCAAATCCATTCCATGCTGTGACAATATCTGGTGATAATTTTTTAATCATACCAAAGAATGTAGAGATTAGTTCGGCTTCTGTATCAAAGAATCCTACAGAAAGTTTTATATTCTTTAATCCATATTTCTCTACTTTCTCTTTACTTCCTAAATCATATTCTACAAAGTCTCTAAACTTCTTTAAATATAAATCAAAATTGTTATTAAGATTATTCTCTAATTGTTGGATTTGATTATTATTTGGATTCCTCAATACAAAAGAATACATGATATTAGTTCCTGTAAAATACATACCGATTGCATTTACTGGGCACTCACCAATAATAACGTTATCAGATACAGAATCAATAATATCAGATTCAATATCGAAGAACGATATAGTTATAGGGCAAACAGGATTCTGATATGTCTCTGCAAATTGACTTCTAATGAAGTTCTGTATAGGCATATCTGCATTAAATACTCTATTGTGAGTATAAAACATTTTATTCATGGAATAATTACCAGATTTAATATTCTCCATGAATAGATCCATATTACCGGTTTCTTTAGCAATAGATTTTAAGATATCATTATATTTACAAGTGATAGGAGTTACTTTATCTTTATCAATAAAGTGCATATTATGATCAATTTGGATTTCTGGTTTTGCTAAATACCATGTATACGTTGGTTCATATACAGTTGTAATATACTTCTTTCCAGTATCATTGTCTTTATAAACAACTATGGCATAATCTTTAAGTCTTTTACCAGTTCTCTCATCTTTCTTGGTTCTCTGGTAAATTACGTTCATTATAGTTAGATTAGATCCTGGTTCATAATTATCTACTGTAAACATTCTATATAGTCTCTCCTTCCTATACTCTGTATATGAATGTTTTTGGGCAATTAGTCAATGAATAGTCTATAAATTCCAAGAGTTACTGCAATACAGTTAATGGCAATGAATACCCATGTGGTATACAAAATAATCTTATCTTTCTTGTAATCTAGTAAAAATACTTTTCTTATTCTAGGAAGAATTAATACAACTAACAATGATATTATAGCAACTACATTATTCAATAATAAATCATAATCTATAGGAGCTTTTAATACTGCTTGAATAATGAAAAGAAAACCATTGCATACTGCTAGAAAGTCCATATTATCACCTCATAAAGAATCTTTTACTATATCAATATAATAGTATGTAATCTAATAATATTTTACTCCGAGACAATTCTATAATGAATACCGGAGGTGATTTAAATGATAACAGCTAGTGAAGCTAGATATATTATGGAGCACTCTGATGAATTAATAGATGAAGATGATGATTTATTTAGAAAAATAGACAAAAGGATTAAGAGTGCTTGTAGATCTGGATTAGATAATATAAGTGTTAAACTAAATAAGATTCCTAGTGAAACGTATAAATCTTGTATTATCAATAGATTGAAGAATAATGGATTTAAAGTTACTTACTATAATCCATTTAGAGTTGATAAACTACAAATACATCCGTCAATCAAAATAAAGTGGTGAAAATTATGAAGAAAGAAATAGAAATAGTAGACGACGATAAGAATAATAAAGAAGAAGAAACCTATGGATTTAGTGCCCATAATAATGTAATAGATGGAGATAGTGTAAAAACTGTTACATTTGAAGAGACTAGAAAGAGAGGTCCTGGTAGACCTCCTAAGAATGGTCTTCCTGTTACATATACTAATCTAGTTAAAGCAGATGAAAATTCTAAGAAGAGAAAGAGCAATTCATTAGAAAAGCAGTTTGAGAAAGGTTATATAGACAATGCTAAATTACTCTATACTGCTATAGCTCAATCTGACAATCTATATGGAAGTATAGAAGATGAATTAGAGAAGTTTAAGACTAATAGATCATACGGTGGTAGAAATCGTATGATGCATATTAGTAACTTCATGAATACCCAAGTAGGATTAATTAATACAAAGGTTGGTGCTGTTAGAGAGCTTAATTCTATGAGAAACAAGATAAATGATCTTGTTCTCAGAAAAGAGCAAATGCTCAAAGATACTGGGGATGAAAATGGAGATAAGGCTATTATGGATGCATATTATGCACTCATTAATGCTCCAAGATATGGTCTACCTCCTATGAATCCACCCCTTGCTACTAGCAGCATAAATACTGGTGTTAATCTCTCTGGTAATGAGATTCCTACAACTACTATTGCTCAAACCCCTAAAATTATAACAGCTAGTGAAGAACCAACTACTATAGGAGCTGTACAGCAAATAGATAAATCATTTGAAAATTACATGCAGAATCTTAATCCAATACAAAAGAAAATGATAATGGATAAGAATCCTAATGTAAAAACTGTAGTAGTCTATAATCAAAGTACAGGAAATAAATACTTTGAAGTTGTGGATGTATCTACAGGGAATGTAGTTCCTGGAGTACAAAAACCAGGTGAATTCATACTTAATGATATAAGATTAGACTTTAGAAATGGGTTAGCAGTTAATTCAAATCTAAATCAAACATATCCTCTAGTAATTACTGGAACCAAAGCATCTGACGAACTATAAAAATAACACGGGAAGAGCATAATAGCTCTTCCCATATATTGTTATTTATTGAAAGAAATGTGAGTTAGTTCAATCAGTACATTGATTAACACAGAAATTACTTTAAGAACTGCAATCAAACCAACCGAAATAACTACAGATGCAATTACTTTCTGATCAACTAATCCAATATTAATAACTGGATATACAATCAGAGATAAGATAATTGTTAGCAATAGTAGTCCAACCCAATTGATTTCTATTCCATACCCTAATACAGTAAAACTTAATTTTACTGTACCAATTTCTGTGTTTACGATGTTTAAATAGTCTCTCCTAGAATGCAAGGCATAAAAGTTTAGTGGTTTCCCAATTCTTCGCTTTACTGGTCTAATGATTTTAATCACTAGTATCACTCTCCTTTCAATATAATAGTATGTAAATAAACTAGTTTTTATTAATATCTAGGTACATAGGAGATTATGTAGTTAGTTCTTGATCTATATGGAGCAATTAAGAATGTATATGCTCTGTTATCTGCACCTTCAGTAAATTCAATACCCTTATTTAGATAACGACCATAAGCTATGTCATAAATATTCAGAGTATTGGACTTATAACCTCCAAGATCAGTAATATAGAATGTTGTAGTCATACCATCTGGTGTACCTTGTAGATATTCATACACAATATTGATATCAATAGTACCATCAAGATCAACATTATATGTATTTGGATCATGAATGTATAATTGTCCATCAAGGTCTTCAGTATCAGTATATGGAATATTGATAACGGCATTAAGTGTCTTATTAGGAACAACCGTAAGAGTACCTGGAAGTTCTTTATATGGAACAATATATACATAACCATCAAGATCTCTAGTCTCATTAGTTCTTCTAATTCTAAATGTACCATCAAGATCAGCAAATTCAAGAGGATCAAGAGTAATCTTACAAGAAAGAATAAATGGATTGAATGGAATCTTTGTAGGAACAACAATTGGGTTACTAGGAAGATCTGCTTGAATAATCTTATTAAGATCAAACGATGTAATCTCTGGTACATCTTCATGTTCTTCTGTATCTGTAACGATATTATAAGTACCCCAGAGTTTATTAAGTCCAGGAGACCATTCAGGATGTGCATCATTACCAGAATAGATTGTGCAGTATAGATATTTATTGATATGCATAATCTCTGGTCTAAGTACTATCTGGCAGAACAATATATCTATATGCATATAGTATCTTATAGTATAATTGAAATAATACTGCCAACTCATTACATTTACATTATCACATATATTAGTGTAATCTAATGGTTTATCACCAAAGTTGCATACTACGTGCCCATCTTCATAATCTTCTAGTATCTCTGGGTGGGATTCTATAAACATGTAAGATATATTTGTAGTATCTGTAAGATCTATAAGAGTCTTATTAAACATTACAGACATGAATACTGTATGATCGGTATATATCTCTAATGTATTATTTTCTAGATCTGCTAATACACCAATTGTGTTAGGTTGAGCTGGTTGAGACGGATTCATGATACTATAGTTATTGACTACATATTCTGTGCCGTTGCTATATGTATGGACTTTATATGAATCATAACTATTGTGGAACAAATCTATTTTTATAGCATCTTTAAATATATTATTCTTATCTTTTGTAACACCTATTGATAATGGGATTCCATATGTGTTTACATGCATTAGAGCATCTTTACAAGATAATTCAAAATATACCTTTTGTCTTACAGGAACAGGATAATTTATAAAAGATAGATCGTGATCTGCTAATGTTGTAGAATTCTTATAAAACATAAATGCACAATCATTTACTTTAGTATTAGCAGGAGGATCTGTATAATACTTCATTGTAGTAGGATGATTATGCACTAAATGTACATGCCTATGTCCATCTGCATCTAACGGTGCTAGATTATTTACAGGATCCATATTTCCTGGTAACCATACTAGCATCGGGGGATTTGGATATGCGTTATGAATGTTTATTCTAGATTTGATTTCATATGCTACATTATGTTTATCAAAGTATTCCTGATACATATCAAAATAACCAGATGGAAGATACTGTGTTCGGTATCTTCCATAATTTATGTATCCTTTAATCTCACTTTTATAACAATCTGCATATATAGCAAAGTATATTCCATTATTTTGATTATTAAGATGGAATGTCTTTGGAGAGAAACTATAAAATTTCTTCCCATCTGTAAATATAGTAATAGTATTGGCTGCCATATCTACACCAACACCAATAACTGTATTTTTAACCGGAACTCTACCAGAAGTTTTATTTATAAATTGGTATGTCATCTTACCAGCGGACATGTATCTTTCCATTGTTACATAAGAAAGATATTCAGGAGATGTTGGACTTACTAGATATGAATTCTTAGTATAAAAACAAGATCCTATACAAAAGTCTGCTGCTAATACACCAAACGATGGTTCTTTATGAACACCTACATATATAGGGATATGACGAATGTCAGGATTTGTTGGATAACCAGTTATGGTTACTTCAAAATACACTCTAGAGTTTTTTGGTATTTCCTTACTAGATACTATTAGGAATTTATCTTTTCCATCAAAATGAAATTCATCTAATATGAAATCATCAGCTCTAGCGCTGTTATCCCCATATGCTATAGGCAATATTTTGTTCATTGTCATAGGGTTGTATCTCCTTTCCCCTTTAGTTACTAAAATGTTTTCGGATAGTATTTTTGGCTATTTTGCTAATTTCACATAAGATTAAGTATTCATTTTATAACGAAACTATAAAGGGGGGGTTTATAAATGCAAACTATAAAGAAACTTCTAAGAGAAATGTTTTTTGAAAATGATGAGTTGTCACTTACTAGAGTTATCTCATTTGGAGGTTATTTCCTATTTGCTTTAGGTTCTCTATATCTATTATATAGAAATCTAGATTGGGGTGGATATAATACATTCGCTTCATATACAGGTGGCGGTGGTGCAGCTCTTCAATTTGGTAATAAGTTCATAAATAGTAAGTATAATAGTGAACATGGATCTTATGAACAGGTTGGGGCTAAAACAACCGATACAAAATGATTTTATCTTACAGTAAGTGCATAATAGCACTTACTGTATTCTCTAAAACAATGAAAGAAATGACGCAAGATGATACATGAATTTTTTGAAGGAATTCCTATTGTAGAATCTCTAATATTGATTTTGATATCATTTATTGGGTCTATCATACACGAGTATATATTCAATCACAGGTCTAATTTCTTTAAAAATCCAAATGTAATCATCACAGTAGTTGTGTCCTACCTAATAAGCTTTTCTATAGATCCTTTTATAATGCAATTATCTCCAAGATTTATATTATTACCGCCATTAATACTTGGACTGCTTGGTATAGAATTAGCAACAAGGCTATCTACTCTAAAAGGAAGTTCATCATTATTAGAATACATATTAGGATTTTTAAAGATAAAACGAAAGGGCTCAAAACAAGAAGATTATGGAGTTCCTACAATAGAGAAAGAAAATAATGAAGATAAAAGAAAAAAGAATTCTAAATTAAAAAGAGAGTGCATATCTGTAAATAAAAAGATTGATAAACTTTTAAGAACTAATTATATGCCTATAGATGAATTCAATTCTAGATATAGAAGAATAAACTATCAAATTTGCATGATTACAAAATCTATAGATTATGAAGAAGAAATACCAGTAGATATAGCATTTTTAGTATCTGATGTAATGAATAAAGCAGAGAAATTAGATCATAGATACAGTGTTATAAACTCTTAATCTTCAGATTAAGGCTAAAACATTTATGTAAGCATCAACATAAAAGTTGAAAATTAAGAGATGGAGGTAAAGTATATTATGTTTCCAGACGATCTATATATAGCATCAACTAGTGACAAAAAACTATATAAAGTAGTCAACGACGTAGTAAGCCCTGCTGATACTGTAGATATACATAATGAAGTCAGATCAATTCTGGTTTGCCAGAATATGATTGATGTTTATATGACCAACAGAAACAACGCTAGCATTACCCGTATTTCAAAGGGTAATCCTATCGGTGATATTCCTGTTGGTAATACACCATATGCTCTTTGCGAAGATCCAGATGGTGTTATCTATGTATCAAATTATTCTGACAATACTGTCTCAGTCATTCAGAATAATGAGGTTGTAGATACAATCAATGTAGACGCAGGTCCTAGAGGTCTATTCTCAGATGAGAATGGCAATATCTACGTTGCTTGTTATCTCTCAAATACCCTCTGCAAAATTGTAAATGGTATGGTTACAAAACACATCGTTACAGGGTATAATCCAGAAGCTGTAATCTGTGATATCTTTAACAATATCTGGGTTACTTGTGCTGGTAGCAACATTGTTTCTAGATATACTAGAGATTATAAAACTCTCGATGTTCAGGTTGGTAAAGTTCCTATTGCTCTTACGACAGATTCTAAGGGTTCTATCTACGTTGCTAACTATGAAGACGATACAGTCTCAATGATTCCAAACAATGGTTCAGCTGCAACAATTACAATTCCTGTTGGTGATGGTCCAACTGCTCTTGCTACAAACTCCAAAGGGTTTGTATATGTAACGTCAAGCCTTTCCGGTGGTGACGTTAAGAAGATTAATACGTCATCACATACAGTAATTGCTAGTATCCCAGTTTGCTATTCTCCAATGGCATTCGGTGATTTCACTGGTTATGTAGCACATCTCATCTTTAATCCAGAAGGTTCCTCTGGCACATCTGGTCTTAGCACTAATCAGGAGAAGATAGTTGCATCTCTTAAACTAACGTTTAAAGTTGTTGATTATAAACTCGTTGGTTCTGATTATATCTTTGAAATTGATAGTGATGATTTCGATCTCTCGAAATTTGATCATATTACACTTAATAAGACTGCTGCAATTGGTACAAAACAATTCCAGCTTCCTTCCGGTTCGGTTTCAAAACTAATTCTTAGAGGTTACTATGATGCAGATGATAGTAATCCTATTACGTTTGAACCTGTTAAATTCAGTCATATCTTTGAAGTTATTGTAGGTCAGTTTGACTCTGGTCTAGCTACAGCTACAAAGCTTAATAGAAAAGTAGTTACTGGCAATGAAGATATCGTTACTGTTCCATTTACTCTCACGGTTGATGGTAGTAATGCATTTGTTCTTCTTCCAGCTACAGTTGCTGCTGTATATAAGAACACAGTTGTTATTAATGGTATGCCAATTGATAATGATTGGGACCCAGATCTTACAGATCCAACTGTTGTTACAGTAAACAACGCTATTAAGACAGCTTTCCCAGGTTATAAGATCTTCATTAACCCATATACTGCAGATGCCGGAACGTCTTTCCTTCTAAATTATTACAAAGCTGACTAATAAAAGAAAGGAGACTTTATGGCATGGCTACTTTAAAAGGTTTTAAAGTACCAGCACCAGTAGTTCCTCAGTCAACTGGTTCTAAGTATCCAACGACTGATACGAACTTTATTGGTGGTGGTCGTCATATCTACGCTACAAAGGCTGAGATATATTCAAAGATTCCTAAACTTCGTAGAAAAGTTGGTATGCTTGCATATGCCCTTGATACGAAGATAGAATATATTCTTGTTAATAACCCAGCAACGGATACAACGACTGCTACAGATTGGGAAGAGTATCAAGGTAATTCTAAGAAGATAGCAATTGGTACTGATGAACTCGATTTAATCAGAGTTACTGTTGGTACTGCTGCTTCTGATCTTACGATGCCTACTACAGTTAAGGTTTTATTTGTAGATGGTTCTGATACAACTGCTACAGTTACTTGGAATACAACTACATATGATCCAACTAAACTTGGTCTTCAGGTTATAATTGGTGATATTGCACTTCCTGCTGGAACGCTTAATGCTAACTCTAAGATAGCTCAGCATATAATGGTTATTCCAACAACAAGAACAATTGATCCAACAATGACCATAATTAACCTTGCACCTCTCAGTGTTAAATACGATACTCCATTCTCAATTATTGGTCTTCCAAAGAATACTACGGTTGTATTCGATGATGGTTCAATAGAGACTGTTGCTATTGATTGGGATAGCGCAGAACCTTTTTATAATTCAACTTCAACTGGTTCAGCTCAGACACTTACTGGCTCTCTTGTACTACCAGAAGGTGCTTCTAATTGCTCACCAGCTATTACACCACAGATTAAAGTTACAGTTCTTCCTAATAAGAAGAATATAACTCAAATTGATCCAAATGGCAAACTAGCTGTTGTTAAAGGTAAAGATGGAGATACTTTCTCAGATCTCACATTCCCATCTAAAGTAGAAATTATGCTTGATGATGGTACTACAACAGATATAGATGTTACTTGGAATTCATCAGATTTTAATGGTGGTTATGAGAATCAGATTATTGGTGGTACACTCAATATTACAGATCCTAATATTACAAACACATTAGGTCTTAAACCTGATATTAGAGTTTATCTCAAACCAAAAGATCAGATTTTTAGCATCATAGATCCTAGCCCAATTACGGTTACATATGGTACTCCAGAAGCCGCTATTACATTCCCAACACTTGTTTCTGCAAATACTTCAAATGGTACTCAGACGTTCCCTGTTACATGGACTAATAAATCTATTTATAACGAGAACAAGTCTGCTACATATACATTCTCAGGTAAACTCAATATTGGTACAGATTATGAGTTCTCTGGTGGTGATGAGGAATTTGCTAGCTTCAAAGTTACAGTTGGTGCAAATCCAGTTGTAACATATGAAGTTGTAAGCTATACATTTACTAAAAACTATAATGTTGCTAATGGTACATCAGCAGCATCAATTGGTCTACCAGCAAATGTAACTCTTAACTACAAAGATTCTAATGGCAATACCTATACACAGAGTGTCCCTGTTTCTTGGAATACTGCTTCGTATAATAGTACAACTGCAGGTACCTATACAATTCCTGGTACTACTATTATCTCTTCCAGTATTGATAATCCTAGCAATATTGAACCAGAAGCTATTGTTATAGTTGCTCCAGCACCTCCTGCTGTAACTTATACAATTTCTGGTTATGATGCACCAGCAATGGTAAATATCGACTATGATAAGACTGCTGCTGATCTTGCACCTCTACTTCCAACTACGATTGTTATTCATGAAACTGGTAGTGATGGTACTACTAGAGATGAAACAGTCCCTGTTTCTTGGAATACTTCTTCCTTTAATGGTAAGAAGAGTGGTCTACAACAATTCTCTGGTGTTTATACAACACTAAGTTCTGATGTAAACAATGATAACAATGTATTCCCAACTGTTAGTGTTACAGTAGCATCCGTTGTTACTAACCCAGATCCGTCAAAGGATACGATAACAGCAATTGTTAATCCGAACCCAATTAGTGTTGCTAATGGTACAAGTAATACGGATCTTAATGCAGCACTTCCAACTACAGTATCTTGTACAGTTAATAAGACAGATGGTTCCCAAGTTACAGAATATATTCCTGTTTCTTGGAATATCTCTAACTATAAATCCACTCAGGGTACTTATGTTCTTGATGGTACACTTCAGCTTCCATCTGGTTATGATAACAAGATTACTACACCTCCACAGATTTCTGTTACTGTTGATCCTTCAGTTACAGTTATATCTACACTACAGAGTGTTGAGCCTGTAAACCTCGGTAATGTTGATTATAATACTAAAGTTACAGATCTTACTCTTCCAACTACTGTAACAATACATATAACCAAATCTGATGGTACCAAAGAAGATAAGTCTGTTAGTGTTACTTGGAATACTTCCAGTTATAGTCCAACAACTTCTGGTACTCAGACGATTAATGGTACAGTATCAACTGGTTCTGTACAAAATCCATCCAATATCGGTGCTATTGCAACAGTAACTGTTGGTGCTAAACCATCTACAGGTGATATTGAACCAGATTCTGCATTCACTAATGTTACAACTCTTAGTGTTCCACAACCAACAACATCTCAGACTGATATTACTGATACCAGTCTTAATACACTCACAATTGATGACTTTTATGGTGAATCTGATGCTAACCCAGCACAGAGAAAAGCAGAAGTTAGATTTATGGGTGTTCTTGCGTCTGATGGTACTAATGCAACACCAGAACTTCTTACACTCTTCCCAGAAGGTATAAGAGTTCCAGTTAGTACTCTTGACTCTACAGATCAGGAAGTTGCTAACTTTAAGAGTTGCCTAGCTAAAGTAGATGCTGCTATGTCTGTTGGTACTATCAGTAGTTCATTCCCTGGTGGTACAGATGGTAACTTTGACTTTGATGATGATACTCATACTCTTACACTCAATGGTGCAGCCTCTAATGGTATCATTATCAAGATAAGATACAAGAGTGATGGATACATTAATTATCCAGAATCGTATTCGTAATTGTTTCCTTGAATTAAACTTGGGTCATGAATTTATTTCATGACTCAGGTTTATATAATTTTATGGAAGGGAGGTTATTTGAGTAAATGATTATAGATCCTAAAAAAGTAGAACAGTCTGATATAGACCTAATGCAATCTTATGCTCTAGTAGAAACTACAGCTAATAATACTAAGATGAAGTACTCTAAGATTCCTAAAAAGAATAAGGCATTAAATACTACAAATAAAGATGTAGTACATGCTATCAATGAAGTTAAGTCTTCAGTTGATAATATTCAGAAGAATGTTACTGTAACTCTTGATAAACAGAATAGCGTTATTGGTGATATTTCTGCTAATCCAGAACTCAGACAGAAGTTTGCTGATACTGGATATAAGACTGTAGTAGATGCTGTTGTTGGTCTAAAAGATTCAATGGAGACAAATAAAGGTCTTACGACTAGACAAGTTGTCTTTGTTGTTCCAACTCTTACCAAACAAACAGCTCTACCAGAAATTTATTTCCCAGAATCTGGTGTTATCACTAAGATTACTGCGACAGTCTCTTCTACTGATAACTCAAATAGAAATGATGTAGATGCTGATATAAACATAACTCTCCAACATAGTAATAAAGGCAGTATCACTTGGGAAGACATAGCTACAACTGATATTGTTCAAGGCTCTACATATGCAGAGTATACTGTTACTGATGCAGATATAGAGAATAAAACAACTGAAATTAATGGGGAAATTCTTAGACTAAAGATTGATAAGATGCCCAGTAAGACTGCTGGTCTTTCAGTTGTTGTCACAGTTAGCATTTAAATTTCGAACATATAACGAGGAGGATATAATATTATGCCAGCTCCAATAGTTACATATTATGAAGATGACTCTACCCAGGCTACTAAACTAGACTTTGGTACGGTAGATGCAGGTACGGATACGAAGACTGCTCTTAAGAGACTTTATATCTGGAACAACAAAGCAGGTGGTTCTGCTGTATCAAATATGCAGAGTGCTAAGCTTAGCATTGTTGATAAGTCTGGTAACAAAGCAGGCACGGTCTATCAGCATGGTTGGGTCTATGCTAAGACGAATGATACGGGTGATTCAGACGTTACGACAAATGCAACTCACCTTGGTAAAGTCGATGCTTCAGTAGTTCCAAATACAGTTTATACGAATGCAGATGCTACTGAGCAGACACTTGATCTTTCAGCTGCAAATGGTACGTCTGGTACTGGTATAATCGAAGGCGGCACGAATGGTGGTGCTAGTGCAACGGATACAGCAAACTATTGCAAGGTTGCTTTCTACGTCAACATTGAAGCTAATGCTCCTGCTGGTCAGCATGAGTTTAAACTTCGTACGTCTTACAGCTATACCTAATAGATTAGTAAACATACATATACTCTCTTTCATTTATTTATACAGAGACAAGCTGGTAACCAGCTTGTCTCATTATTTTGTGTCTCATTAAGAAAGAGGTTTTGAGAATGATTGAGAAGAATCTATCCCCAAATAAAAATCAACCTTATATTTGGTTTGCTAAGTATAAGGATGGAACCACAGATTATGAATATGATGAAGATATGAAAGAAACTATGTTTGATTACATAGATAAGGCAAATACAGCCATATTTGGACTTATAGGTAATGGCCTTAAGATTTACTTTGATACTAATACCGGAATATTCAATATCGGTAGTGAAAAGTTTCATATTTCTATTAAGAAAGATGGTAAAGAATTTGTAGATCTCTTTAATATCAAGAAAGACTTAATAGAATACAAAACTGCTCATTCTGATTGCAGAATAGGAAGAAAAATAGTAACAGAGCCTCCGGTTATAGAGGGATTCTATATTGGTTATAAAACAAAACTAGATAATCTGTTTGTTCAGATTGTCTTTAGTGTCCCCGTGTATGGAGAAGACCTTAGACCGTATTTTATGGTTAGAATGTCTGGTAAAGACAATAACTACACTGTAGATCTTATCAATGATTCTAATACTGTATTCGATTCTAAGAATATAGAAATCAAAGAGTCTAAAGCATCTTCAGTAAATCTTCAATTCATAAAGTAATAAGAAAGGCTTGGTGACAATACAATGGCAGCACCAGATACTATGGGTAAGCTTTGCACCAGATTATCCGACATGAATGTTGGGGACTACATAAAATGTGTTTATGAAGCCCCAATAAAGGGTAAACCAGGTTTCTTCTCACAACTTGGTATTGAAACCCCTAAAAAAGAAATTACTGAGACAATTGATGGTGGTACAGCTACTACTAAAGAAGAGGAATATGCAGAACTAGATGCAACCGCTCCATCTGCAACTCCTAGTGGGTACTTTTATTTTATTAAATCAGGTGCTGGTGAACTTGTAGCAGATAGAATGCTACAGTCTGATATTTCTTGGGATTCTCTTAATAACAAGAATGTTGTTCTTGGTGGTATAAGAGATATCATTAACAATCAGACCACTGTTACAATTACAACTACCAAAGCAGTTGCTGTAACACAGAGTGGTGATGCAGCATCTGATACAACTTCTGTTGTTAAGGATGACCTTGATAATAATAAACTTACTCAAAGCAGAGTAGTTGTTACATTGGATGAAAATCTAAATCAGACAACTACGGCTACTAGTTCTGTAGTTACGGAATATGCAAAACATCTTTCTACGTATGCTGATTCAACAGATAAAGAGAAAGTTCTCGTAAATGTTCTTCCTGCTGATAAGTTTACGTCAATTATTAAGGAAGGTACACTAGATGGTAATGTTACTGCTGGTGGACTTATGCTTACAACCAAAGTAAAGTATCTTGAGTTCTTTGCTGATACGCAAAAAGAACTTATTAAAACATACTTTGATTGGAATGCAGTATCTGCTACAACTCCTACAACTGTAGCTCTATCAGCAGATGCATATTCTGATACTTCTTATAAACTAGCTTATAGACCACTTGTAAAATATATTGATAATACAGATAGTACAAATCTGTTCTATTGATAGATAAGGAGGAATTCAAATGGCTTCTATTCTTTTATATCTATCGACAGAATTTCATAGAATACACGATTATGCAAAGAATGACATATTCCAGCATAATGTAACAGTAACCAATAGTTTAGGCAAGTTTTCATCACATTGCCTAGATTTTACTAATCCTCTTCATACTGGAATAGAGGTTGCTAGAGATGGTGGTTTAAATATAACCAATGAAGCATATACTATCGCTGGTTGGCTAAAATTAGATGAAAACTCAATTTCTGTATCAGATAAATTCTGTTTTGTTGGTAATTATGATGCTACCAATGGTTCTTCAAATGCAGATACATGGGTTGATAAAAATGATTCAGCTCTTTATGATGCATCATCTACCATTACATCAAAAACTGTATTCTATACACAGGATAAGAGTCTTACAACAGGTTCTATAATTAGTGATGGTGATTGGCACTATTACGTTCTAGAACGTGTTAAAGGTAAAGACGAGAATTTAGCAGATTCCACTACAACAGATGCGATTCTTAGTTTCATAGATGGTACTCTTGTATCTTCTACTTCTATTGCTAACACAAAGAAGCTAGACACTAATAGACTATCATTCGGTTCTTGCGGTGGAACAGATATGTTCTATGGGTATATGGATGATGTAATCTTTATTAAAGACCTAGCTCTTTGGACTGCTGATTTCACTGTACCTTCAGGATATCTTAAAGATACAACTCTTCTTTCTTCTATCTCTAATCTTAGAGATGATAGTAAGACTCACAAGTTTAAATCAACTTCTAGTGGTTCATTAACTGTAAATGGTTATATGACTGCTATAGATATTCTTAAACTTGGTAAAACCTTCACTATATCTGCATAAGTAAATTAATGTATAGAAAGGTGGGGCAATACAATGCCAGATCTTAAATTAGGACAGATATTGGCTACACCAGATAAGGGTTGGCAAAGAATTTATAATAATAATGCTAACTTTACCTATACCGGTTTTGCTTCAGGCGGAGACGGTAACTTCTCATCTGGATATGACTATTATACGTCCACTACGGATGGTTCCGTTATAGGTAGTACTGTAACAGAGATTAGAATTAACTTTAGTGGCCCAAGATTAAGAGTTATTAACCTTATGACTAATAACTCTGCATCTTCCAATAAAACTTATTCTGTATCTGTTTTTATAGATGGTAAAAATTACGGTAAGCTTTATGATAATCCAAGTGCTAACTGGGTTTATAAAACAGTAACATTTGGTGTTGATGATCTCTCTAATGGTATGCATAGTCTTATCCTTAGAGTGAATAATGATAGTACCAGATTCTGGTTTGATAGTATAGATATTGGTGATACTGATAACTATGGTTCTGTAGAAAAGTATAATACTAAAGATTCTCTTGAAGGAACGTATAATGATTTTCTACAGAATTATGCTGATAAACTCACTGCTGCTAAAGTAGGAGATATAATTACCTGTTTATACAATGTTCCTGATACTGCTAAAATGGGATCATATACTGATCTCAAATTTGAAGATAGACAGGTTCCTTATTATATAAAGAACTCTACTATCACTCATTTTATTCCAGATGAGTTTGAAATTGTAGAAGATACATATAGCAAGAAGTATCCAGAGCTATATGAAATGTGTACAGATGGTCTTAAGCTCAATTATATAGCAGATCTTAAGGGAAAGACTGTAGATGCTGCAAATGATTTTAAAGAGTTTATTGATATAAACGTCTCGTCACAAAAAGCATTAGTAATTCCTCGTAATGCAGTAATTAAAACTAAGGAACTAATCCCATTTGAAGATCTTGCTTCTTCAAATCTTCTCTCTGTTAGTATTAATTCACTTCGTTCTGATACAGAAGTTTACATTCTACTCTCTACTGATAATACAACGTTTAAGACGTTTAATAAAACAACAAAAGCTTGGGATACTGTAACAGATACAAGTTCAACAAATATACAGTCGGTTGGTATTTCTGATTTCTCAGATATTACTGCTGCTGAAATGGCAACACTAGGAGTTGATACTTCCAAAGGTATTGGTGTAATGGCTTCTATTGGTATTAAAGATCCAGATGATATTGAATACTTTGATACCAAAACTCAAATGCTGTTTACTACAATAACCAATACTACAGATAGTTCAATTGGATCTGAGATTTATAAACTAAACCTCTATTGTATATCTGTAGATGAGAGTGTTAGTAAGCTATATCCGAAAAAGTCATTCCTCTCTGAGTATGTAACCCAAAATGGTATATCATTTGCTAATCTAACAAGTGATTTTGATGCTAGTGATAAAAACCATTATAGAATCTCTAGATCTCTATACACGGCTAAATTGTATACCAATATAGTAAATGCATCTGATTATGTATCTGCCATTGATAACGATCAATTTGCAAAGTATGACTATAGCTTCGTTGATAGAGATGATGATGACGATAACAATGTTAGGACTCGTCATGAGATAGAAACAAATAGTAATACTGGCTTTAGACCAAATCTTGTTATTGATCTTAAACAAGATATTTTCCATAGATATCAATCCGATACACCTCTACCAATTGCTAAGAGACTTGTTGATATTCTTCCTGGACAGGCTTACCCAGTTTCTTATATCGCTAATACTAAGAATACTGTTGGCACGTTTATTTCTGGTAAGAATAAGAAGACAATTATCCCAGATTATGGTGGAGAAACAGTCAATGGTTATTTCTACTTCATTTGCGTTGGTTATGAACCAGATGGTAGTAAGAAGTGCATAGCTGATAGAAATATTCAGACAAATATAGATTATGAACAGCTTTACAAAGCTGGTTTCTGTGCACCAGAAGGTCTCTCAATGATGCTTGGTTCTGCAAAAAACTCTTCCATGAGACTACCAAAGACTGTTAGTGACACTAAATCTGGTCAGAATAATAAGAATGAATGGGATGAAACCGTCTCATATAATTCATTAAGTGGAGTTATTAGTCCATCTGATAATGATGTATGGAATGCTACATCAATTAGATCTTGGACTATGAGTATGCTACAATCTCATACTAATGGTTCTCATATAGTAAGAGGCCCACAAGATAAGGATAATGTAGTTACCGAATACACTCAGTCAGAAGAGGGATACAATACAACTAATCTTACGCTTGGTTTTAGACCAGTTCTTATTATTCATCCAACCTCTTCTAGAACTTACCCAGATACAACTCTTACAGTTGTTAAGAATTTTGGTCAGGATTGTAAAGTTGGTTGTGCCGTTCCTTGTGAATATAAAGCAAATACTGCTGGTAAAGCTGGTATATTCGACTTCAATTATGATACAAAACTTTCTGTTATTCCTGATAGAGCAAGATCTACAGAATATGGTAAGTTCTATTGGATCTGTGTTGGTTATGAGCCAGATGGTAGTAAGAAATTTGTAGCAGACAGAAACCTTCAGACCTCTATTTCTTGGGATGCACTAAATGATGCAGGATTTTGTTCTGATGCTGGAGTAGATTATTCTAGCGGAACAAAAATCATTGGTTCTTACATTAGACTTATAAAGTCTAATGTAACTAATTATTCAATGAATAAATCAGAATCTGAATGGGATCAGATTCTAATGAGTGATAAAGTAGGCAATTCATCTATTGATGTAAATAACAATTACAATATCTCTAAGACTAAGTCTTGGATGATGAATGTTCCTACTGAAACAGATTATTCTGGAAAAGCAATATCTGATAATGATAGAGTAGTTAGAGGTGCAGAGCCAATAGACTATTCTTCAAAACCAGGATTATTTACTTCTTCTGATAAGGAACTAGAATCTGTTGGCTTCCGTCCAATTCTTGTAGTACCGGCAAATCAATACGTTGTTGTAGACTTTACAGTCAATACAACCCACGTTAATGAAACAAATGGTTATAACAACAAAACCAGTGTAACAGGTTCTTATTACTATCTCTCTTCTAAAGCAGATGATAGCAATACAACCCTTAAACTTATGCACTGGAAAACAGAGAACGTACAACAGACGAATTCTAGTGGTGTTCCTCTCTGGAGTTGGGTCGATCCAACTGATGTTTCTGGAGCTGTTCATACCATCGCTTCTGCTACAATGCCAGTACCTGGAACCACTCCAGGATTACCTGCTACAGCTATAGCAACTATGCTAGTTACAACAATAACTTCTAAGAAAGTAGTTCAGTATAAGAAGACTGATGGTACTTATGCTGATATTGATATAACCAGAAATGCTACAGATAAGACTATATCTTTCGATATTCCTATAACTGCTGATATAGACTATCATGAAAATAATCTATTTATAGAAGCGAATACCAATGATAAAGTTATAACAGATTTCCCATTCATCTTTGTTAAAGAAAAGAAAGGTGATAATGAGAAATACAAAGATTATCATGAATATACTGGTGGATTTACTTATGATGGTCTTACTGTTGTAAATGATCGGGTAGTCAATAATATCACTTATACTAAATCTGGTGCTCCTTCTTCATTTGCAATTCCACCCAATATCAAGAAGATAGTACTTACGGAGGATTGATATTATGGCTGCTAAAAGATATTTCGCATTCAAAGACTCTGCTGGAACTTATTATAAATATAAAGATAGTGCTCATGTAGCATTACAGATGATAACTTATAATCCTAACGATCCTGGTTATGATTATGATGCTAACTGGATGGATGCTACGCTATTAGATTCCCTTACAGCAGATAATCTCATCTATGTAGGTGGAATGAGTCTTGAGATTTATTCCATGATAGATGATGATGATTATACTATAACTATGAATTCCTTCATAATTCATTATACTACTAATACATCACACTTTATGCTTACTAACATTAGTAACATTAGTGGTCTAAAGATTAATGGTACTGGTGATTTATATACAATGCTAAGTTTCGATAATAGAAATACTTGGTGGTATGTAAATTCCAGTGGTGCTTGGGAACAAACATACCCTGTTAATCTTTGCACTAAAAAGAGCATGACAGCTGCTACAGTAAATAGCATTACTGCTGCTAAATTTGCAGAAAAGTTTGTAAAAGGCGGCACACTCGATTATGCTATCGCTATTGCTAATGATGAATCATTAGATAGTGTAGTAATGACAGTTCCTGCTAATACAGCTCCTGTAATAGAATCAATCTCTCTTACTGGTTCTCCTGTTCATAAGGGTGACTTTACACTTAACTGTACAGTTACCGATATAGAAGACGATAGAATGACTTACGAATTCTATGTAAAAGAGTCTCCAGATGGGGTTAAACCAGCAGAGAAGATTGTTATAGACAGTGGTGATGTAAATCCAGCTCTTAAAGGTAATCTTACTTATACTATACATTCTTCTTCGTTTACCGAAGGAATTCATACACTCTATGTAGCCTTTATAGATGATAAGGGTGCTAGAAGTATAGAAAAGACTGTACAACTAGAAGTTAGTAATACACATCCAGCAGTATCTATGTCGTATAGCGGTGTAGCTACTGTTGATATTGTTATTACTGATGCAGATAACGATAAAGTACAATACAAAGTACTAATCAATGATACAGAAATTGCTCCTATGACATCATTTGCTTCTGTTCCTGTAAACGCTACTATTTCGATTCCATACAATCTTATTGACTTTGGTAAGGATAATGTAATCAAAGTAGTATATCAGGATGATATCAAAGAGAATCCTCTCCTAGAAACAACTTACAAATTTACTGGTGAATACTACGGTATTCTCTTCGTAGATGTAACTGAAAGCAAATACGATAGTTCTGGTAAACCAAATCCAAATTACTATTATTCTAATAGTATTGGTGATATAATCAAGAAACTTCAGGTTAAGGATACTTTCAGAAATAAAGAGTCTAAGCTCTATACAGTTGGTCTTTATAATTATAGTGGTTATACATTCTCAACTGTTACTCTCAAATCTACTCAGGTTAGTACATTTGCAGATATGATTATTTCTGATAAGACTCCTTTTGATTATACACAGGGTACAATTACCTTTACTAACGTAAAATCTGGGGATTCTCCAAGAGAATTCTATGTAAGAATAGTCTCTAGAGGTAATGATATCGGTCCTGTAGATGAGTTTATAAACGCAAGCACGACTTTGTAAAGAATATCTTTACAATACAATGTAAAGGAGTAATTAATAATGACTGATTATAAAAATAAAATGGAAGTAGTCAGTAACATTATTGACCTTCCAACAGTATCTGTTAGTTGGTATCCAACTAGAGATACGTATGTTTCACAAGCATATCCATACTATACATTCAATCAGAATGTATTGCTAGCAAACTATAATGCTGGGCAAGGGTTAACCAACAAAACACTATTTGGATTTGAAATTCCAGATATTCCAAAAGAAAGATTAGATAAGATAGCAAGTGCTAAGCTTGTCTTAACACCACAATCTAAGGCAACATCAAACAGAAACTTTGTTATCAAATATCATATTGATAATAAATGGACTGAAGATGGTGTAACATGGATGGGTCAACCTGTAGAGCAAGACGAAGTTATTGCAAAACAGACTCTTTCTCCTACAGATGCTAAGCTAGAATTTGATTTTACCGAGATTTTTAAAGCAAACAAAGGTAATCAATTCAATCTAGCAATGACTATGTCAGAAGATGAAGTAGATGGCGATCAAGCACCATTTGCTTTTTATTCTAAAGAATATTCTGCTATAAATGCTAGGCCAGTAATAGTATTCTCTTACTTCTATGAACCAGATGAATATGATTATTTTGATCTTCATTGTAATCTTATTGTTAGAAGAAACGTTCCTGATACAAAGACTGGTGAAAAGGAACCAGAACTTCCAGGTCAATTATTCATTGATAAAGGTATTAATGCTAACGATCTTGATGCTAGAATTATACTCAATACTGATACAGGTGAAGATGACCTTGATGGTGAAGTAATAGTTAAGAGAACAAGTCCTAGTAAAGATGATCCACCTATAGATCTTCCTGGTGAAATTACTGTAGTAAGAAATGTCCCTAATAGTGATGAAAAAGCACCTGATCTAGATGGTGAACTAGTCATTAACTTCTACTTTGCTGATAGTGATCTAACCAAAGTAGAGCCAGAAGCATGGAAACACCACGTCCCTGCATCCGACCTAGAATCTGTAGTAGTTGTTCCTCTATATACAGTTCCTGATACTGGTGTAAATGCTCCAGAATTAGATTCTGTAGTTATAGTTAAGAGAAACTCTCCAGGTGAATTTGATCCTCCAGTAGATCTTCCTGGTGTAATAAACATGAAGAGCTATACTGGTGAGGATGATCTTGACGGTGTTATAATTGTTAGAAGAAACTCTCCAGGTGAATTTGATCCTCCAGTAGATCTTCCTGGTGTAATAAACATGAAGACAGGTACTGGAGAAGACGATCTTGATGGTGTTATAATAATCCAAAGAAATGTTCCTACTAAATTAGAACCAGCTCCTCAGCTTATAGGTATAATCAATATCAGACAGCTTAATGATCTTGATGGCGTACTCTATATTAATGAAAGAGGAGACCTTGATGGTTCTGTCTTTGTTGCAGAAAGAGAAGATCTTCCTAGTGTAATTAAGATACAGAGAAATGTTCCTAATAAAGATGAAGATGCCCCAGATCTTGATTCTGAACTTACTATCAATCTCCATATAGCAGATGATGGTACTAATGAGCCGGGTGAAGAGGATTGGCATATCCATGAAAATTCATCTAAACTTGACGGTGTAATTACACTTAAGACTTATGATGTACCAGATCTAACCAATGGTGTAACAGCTCCTGAATTAGATGGTGTTCTTGTTATTAGAAGATCTGTTCCTAATGATGATGAACCGGCACCTGATCTTGATGGTTCTGTTTCTATTAAGTTTAAGAATGTTCCAGATCCAGAAAATGGCGTTCTTGCACCAGAACTAGATGCTGTAGTTACTGTTAGAGCTCATGTTCCTAATAGTAGTGAACCGGCACCAGATCTAGATGCTGTAATTAACGTTAAACAGTATTATGTACCTGGAGATGAACCGGCACCTGATCTTCCTGGTTATGTAAACATCAAACATGTTGCATATCTTGATGGACAGATTTATGTTGCTAATAGAAATGATCTACTAGCATACTTAATAACTAGACCAGTGGATTATGAGTTCCTTGACGGTAGACTAAAGATCGTTATAGGAAATGCATCTTATGCTTTCATAATGTAAAAATAATAGTAGACTAAAAAATTAGGGTAGGGGAATTTCCCCTACCCTTTATTGTATTGCATAAATTGCATTATTTGCAATCATATTTAACAATGTATCCCTTTTCAATTTCCATTTAGGATTATAAAGATTATACTGGTTTACAATACTTTTTATTTCAGGATTACCAATACCACAAAATTTGATTGCATTATAAATAGTCCCTTCTAATACTCTACAGTCATAGTATTTAGACAACCCAAGAAAACTCATTAAAGCAGAATATAGTTTATCATTATAATATCTAGCTCTATCTTGAGTATTCATATCTTTAGAAATCTTAGAGAAGTTTACTATCTTTCTCTTAATATTTCTTACTGTATTTCTTCTCAATCTTGCATAATCTTTATAAATAATACCTCCTAAGAAGTTTACTCCATTTTTAACAGGAAATATTTGTGTTTTATCATTTAATCTAAGATGAAGTTTCTCAGTTACAAATTCTTCTATAAGTTTTAATAACTCTTGTGCTTCTTGTTTATTTCTAACATTAGCAACAAAGTCATCCATATATCTTATATAACATTTATAACCAAGATCATCTTTGATATAATGGTCTAATTCTCCCATATAAAGATTAGCAAATAATTGGGAAGTTATATTACCAATAGGTATGCCAATCTTATTAGGTATAAACATGTAGCACAGATTGAGTATATCTTTATCTCCTATCTTTCTTTCTAATAATGCTTTCAATACATCAGAATCAATAGAATAGAAGAATTTAGATATATCTCCTTTTACTACCCAAGAATCTTTACCCATTTTATTGATATAGTGTTGTTCTAGAATTTTCCCCATATGAATACCCTTGCCTTTTCTGTTGGCAAGGGTAGTATTTATCATAGTAGGATCTAGATACTTGTAAAGAATCTCAAATAATAAGTGTTGTACTACTCTGTCTTTAAATGATAAGCATTGAATTAATCTTGTCTTCTTTTCATGAATGATGAACTCTCTATAACCTCCAGATTTATAAGTTCTATTTCTTAACTTTTCCAGCATCTTTCTTTCATTTTCGTAATAATAACGAAAGAAACTATTTGCTTCTGATGAATTCGTATTTCCAATGAATGTTTTCTTAAATGAATATTCAAATAAGTGTTCATTGCACATCTCATCATATACACCTGGATATATACGTATTTTAGATGACATTTTATCTCTCCTTTTCAAAAATAATGGATTTTTAGATGGCTGCCATGCCTAAAGACACCGTAGCCATCTCTGCTGTACTCAGCCATATTTACCCTGACGGGAAGGAGAATCGCTAATGTAGAACACTCTACCCAAACATTATAGAACTGGGCAAACAACTGTCTACGAAGACTTTTAGAGTGCGATACTGTATATCTTAATGGATAATCCAGAACCATCTTGATAGGTATCATACGAATGCAATTAAACATTCTACTACTATTACCGGAGGGAAGCCACCAAACGGAACCCATTGTTCCAGTTGGAGTTCGTCGGCTCATTGTTCAAATTGCAAGTGAACAGCCCGCAATTCAGGCCGTTGTTGCAATTGCCGCCTTTTCCAATTCCCCTATAATATATTTAAACACTGAACAATAATAATGTGTGTTTAAATCGGATTAGGATATTTTCTCATAGTGAAGAATCCAGTTTTCTTTTTCCTATGATCAGAAGGATTATGGTTATTTTTTGTTTCTTTCTTTTTTCCAGCATTTGCTTTCTCAATTATTCTATCATCTACTTTCTTAGAATCTTCAAGAGATTTCTTAAAGTTTTCTACAGAATCATGAATGCTAGTTTCATACTTAAGCCTTTCTTTACCGGCTTCAGTATTGTTATTGATATCTGAAGAAGTATTTTCAATCTTATCATGTCTAACCTTCTTCAGCAGAAATCCTATCATTTTACCAAGCTCATCATATTTATACTGGGCATATCTAATTTTTTTAAATGAAATATATTTACATTCAGCACTAATATAGAGCTTGGATCTTATCTTTTGAATATCCATATTCATATCAAGCAAAATTGAAAGTCTTTTATCCGTTTCTCTTTCCCAGATAAGCATAACAACTTTGTTTAATATATCTAAAGTATCCTCTTTTAGAGAATGCTTCAGCTCATATGAATGCCTAGGAAAGTTCTTTGTTATTCTTTCCATAATCACATAGGCATATATGATTTTCTTGTACAGTTTCTGTGTGAATACTACAGAAGTATCTTTGCTGGAGTTAGGTAGAAAATCCAATTTACTAATCGCATCTTCTACCTCCTGTTCATCTACAGGTTCTCCATCTTCTACTTTCTGTAATATCCTGTATACAAAATCATATAATACTGGATTATAATAATCAATTTGTTTACGAGCACTAGACAAAACTTTTCTGTCTTTGCTATTCATAACAGCTTGTACATCTATTTTTTCATCATGTGCTCTTTCATAACCTTGAAAGAGTACATTTTTACCATCTTCAATTATATTTCCAAATGCACTCTTTACTTGATTAGTAGGAAGAATAATAACCTTTTCAGGATCATTCGGATCTTTAATTATTAGATCACCATATTTAGTTTCACCAACTTTCTGTACTGCCGGGAGTAATGAATTATTATACATTACCCCAGATTCTGTTACAGAGAAACTTTTATTGTCCATTAGTAACCATCTCCCCAGTAATATTGTTTGCATTTACAATATTTCTATATTGAGTTTCTAGCATTTGCTTTTCTGCTAGTTCTTTTTGTTCTTTAGTTGTGTAAGTTATTGTATTATTCCTCCTAGAGTCGCTTTCATATTTTTCTAATATCTTTTTATTTTCTCTTGCAATCTCAATCTCCCTATCTTTATTGGTAATGATTACACATGCTCTTCTTGTGTTTACGTAAATTGGATAATTTCTAAACAAATCAACAGCTACTGCATCAGTTGCTCTTTTTATATCAGCACAATTCGGGAACATAATAGACAGTTCTATCAAGGATACAAGTTCTTTAAACTTATATGCCTTTTGGTAGTTTAGTGATTTAATTGGCTTCTTATCTATCAATTCAATTTTCTTATCCAATTTATCACATTTAACAGCAAGATTATTATTTTTCTTTCTTAAATCATTAATATAATCCGCTGCTTTATCAAAGTTTTCTTTACAATTTTTCAACAGGTCTACATTCTGTTTGTTTATTGCATTAATAGTTTCCTGCATTTCCAATAGTAATTTGCTTATTATTTTAAATTTTTTATTAAGTTCTTCAATTGTCTTATTATTTTCTTCTCTAATTTCTTCAAGTACCTCCTTTTTAATGATTTCTTTAATCTCATTTGTTATAAATAATGGCATATTTTCTCCTCCTTATATATGGAAATAATTTTAAGACACATTTATGAGAGAAGGGTATTTAACCCTTCTCTCACTATTATAGTATGTAAATGAAAAAAGTTTTACTTAGCTAAAAAAATACCCCAAATTTGACTTTAAAAAATCTAAGTTTTTCAAAATGAAATATACATTTTTCGACTTTTAATCTCCGTCATGATAAAAAAGCCCTTCGGGCTTTTTTACTCCTTTTTCATGTTAAGAGACCGTCGAAAAATTGGCCCTTCGGGCACAATTTTTCTTTTTATATGGTTATTAAAAGCAAAATCAACTAAATAACTCCTTATTACCGGAGGGAAGCCACCAAACGGAACCCAATGTCCCAGCCGGAGTACGTCGGCTCATTGTTCAAATTGCAAGTGAACAGCCCGCAATTCAGGCCGTAGGCGCAAACGCCGCCTCTATATAAAATTCTTGTTGAAGATGTATTGTACCAATAATGATGATGATTTGTACCAGTATATCCTGTAATGTCTATGCCACTACCATATGGCAAACACTCTATCTCCATATCAGTACTATTACAAATATATGTATAATCAGCACTACTTGCTCCACTAAATGGAGAATTCAATCCAGTGCTTACAAGATTCTCATTCTTTTCATCAAAGATGTAATAAACACCACCAATTAATTGCAGACCATAAACACCTTCCCAGACGTTACCAACTAAGTCTGCAATACCCCCTTCTTTACCATTATGATTCCATGTTACTGGACCCATACCGGTACGTGTTTTATAATTACTATCTGCACCATATGCAGACATATTTGTTCCTGCTTCATCTACAGACGTAAGTGATGAATTTACATAGCCGTATATATTACCATCTACTTTAATATTCATCTCTTTATCCCAAAGAATAATATTATTCCATTCTCTATTTCTCATTGTATGGAATATACCACTCTTATTTGCTTTAATTTGGGAATCTGTACTATTATGAGCAATATTCGTCCATGGAGAAACATTCTTACGTGATGTAGGAACTGCAGATGAACCCTGTGCTGTAGCACCAGCAACTGCATCAGCATGTGATGCTAAATACTTACCAACCCAGAATGCATCTCCGCATCCTTTACCATTTTTCCAATTAGGAAATAAGAAATATTCTTCTCCTTCATATTTAGAACCTTTGACACCAGTAGAGAATTCATAGTCTTTCTTTCTGCAAATGTACTTTACAGTAATATCAGTATACTTACCAGCTGCTAATGGAGATGCAAAATTAAAGAATACACCATTATCTTCTTCACCGTATAGAGCTTTATCCATCTCTATACCACCATTGGTATTATCGAATAATTTTAGTGATCCCGGTGCATATCTACCATGGCCATTCCAACCAATTGGAAATCTTGTTCTTGTACCATCTGGGTTAAGAAATAGATTTTCTTCCTCAAGATAGCTCATATTATAGTTGTTATAATACTTCTCGTTATCATCTGAATTAGCGAAAATGTTAATTCTCATTATCTATAAACCTCCTATTATACAGCGGCATATAAACCATCAGAAGTCTGTATACCATATTTTGTATCTGTATTATATAGAGTCGAAACAGATACAGAATGATCAGCAGATACTAGAGATTTCTCTACTATATTCACATCATCAATTACAGGTCTGGAATACGTATTAGCATCTGAGACCATATGAATGTATTTTATTTCCCCTTCTACTGTTTCAGAACTAACTGCTTTACCATCAAAATATAGAGTTAGTTTATTAGTACTATCTCTATCTAGTTCTATAACATGAGAAGAAAATGAACCATTAGTATCCTGGAATACTATAGAAAATAGTTTTTCTACATACTGTAGTTTGTCTGTAACAGAACAAACTATAATATCAATACCGTATTTAATCTTTGGATTTAATACACTGGAGTTCCATTCTGATTCATTTTCCATACCAAATTTCATATGCATATGAAATTCTTTCTTTGGATGAATATCAGCATCTATAATAATCTTTTCTGCTTTTAATCCTCTAGCATCGTTATCTATCTTAAATGGATTCTTTTTCAGAACCATATCGTCTGATGCAGAGATAGAATTAAAATGGTTATTGGTTATATAACCATCAGTAACAAATCTCACACCATACGTATTATCGTAATCTGACATTATTTACCCTCCTTAAGAATTGTATTAACATTATGTCACCAAGGGTTAAATTACTGGACTTTATTGTAATAAGACAATTATTCTCTTAAAATTAATTAAGGAGGTTATTATATATGGCAGCACCTATAATATCTATAGTTGACTCTAGTGGTACAACTATATCAAGCTGGGATGCTGGAATAGTGCAGTCAAATAATGATAGCTCTATTCTATCAATAAATATCTGGAATAATAAAGGTGGTTCATCTACTGTACCAGATCTTAGAGAGTGTAATATTACATCTCTAGATCCATCTGGTACTGCTAATCAGGATATTATAACTCAGAAATGGGTTAGAGTAAACGTTCCATCTCTAGATGGTAATACAACCACATACACTCAGGTTGGTGGTTCTATTACCAAATCACTAAGAGCAAATGGTCTATCATCACCAGATGGTTATACAATTAAGGGTACTGCTAATACTGGTGTAGAAGCAGCATCTTCAGATAACTTCTGCTCTGTTAATATGTACGTCCATGTACCAACAGGAATTACTGCTGGTACAAGAGATTGGAAAATGCGTATTAATGGATATTATGTATAATCGAGAGGAGATGAAAAAATAAATGGGTCCAGTAATAACACTTTATGATATTACAAACACAACAGTTGTAACAACTTGGGATGTTGGTGTTGTACAAGCACAAATCCCATCTGCTTCACTTACAATAAATATTTGGAATAATAAAGGACAATCGGCAGCAGTATCAGATCTAAAAGAATGTAATATTACTGTATTAGATTCTTCAGGTGATACTGCAAATGATGATGTTGCTAGAGATAAATGGATACAGATTAATGAACCGTCTGTAGATGGTAATACCACTACATGGACACAGATAGGCGGTTCTACTACAAAAGATATAAAAGCAAATTCAGGAGTATCTGGTAATACAATATCAGGTGTAGCAAATGATGGTAATATAATAAGCTCACCATCAAATGTCTGTACCGTCAATTTTAGAGTTGTAGCACCTATTAACTCTACCCCTGGTAATAAGACCTTTAAAATTCGTCTAATTGGATATTATACCTAATATAATTCAACCTCGTACGGTTAATTCCGTACGAGGTTTTATTATATTATTTAATAATTTTTAAGATATAATAAAACTTTTCATCGTATCTTTGTTATTTTTAAATTCTTTTATAGACTTTTTTAGTTTTTGTTTCATAATCTCTTTATTATATCTTTCCTCTCTAATTTTCTTTAAAGTAGTATTATAAGTATCATAAGGAAATAATTCATATTTAAATTTCAATTTATCAAGAACTAATTTTCTTTCCTTTTTATTATTAAATACATTAACTTTCATAAAAGGTTTGAATAAATTTAAAAGATCATTTTCTTCTCTTTTATTTTCTTTTTTGGATTTTCTTTCTAGAATATTAAACTTTCTGTATCTATTAGTCATTTTGTATCATTCCTTTATTTTAGTATTTACTTTAATATATAGTATCTTTTTCTTATATTCTTTCCACTTATTTCTTTATATAATTTACTAATTAATCTTGTTCTTCTCTGTTTTCCTGGAATTTGTTTTATAACCGAATCAATACTAAAATCATTATTCTTTTTGTATTTTCTTAAATAAATATTAAATTTTCTGTATTTGTTTAACACTATTATTTAATCTCCATTAATATTTTTCCATTGTTAAAGAAAATTTTGGACATTTCGCAATTACTTGTTTAATATCCTTTTTATCAAATACAAGATCTTTAATATATTCTCTATAAATTGGAGTGCCTAATTTATACAAATTATAATATCTTATCTTCTTTAATTTATTTTTAATAGGAATATGATAAATATTTTTAAAACGAAATTCTATTGAATGCCTTACAGATTCTCTATATTCTATTTTAAATTTTTTACTATATATTTTTGCTAATTTTCGATAGCTTTTCTTTATTAATAGTGAATGATTTAGTTTCAATTTCTTATTTTTCCCTATCATAATTTGATAGTCCTCCCTGAACGGAATTTAGTGATAGTATACGTATTATATCCTAATTTATGTGTTTTTTGTTTCTTATCATTATACATTACAGTTGGAACAATAACCTCTTTATTAGATTTTAATAACTGTTTATAATGATCTAATTTAGGATATTCTATATCTTCATTAGAGTTTTTAAATAGACGTTCAAATTTTCTAATAGCTTCTCTTTTGGTCTTGCAAACATAATGATCTATTCCTAATATCTCTATACTACCATCTTTATTTTCACAACCCCATATAGCTAGCAGAATAAAGTATTCCATACTATCATTCCTTTAATATAAAATACCTAGGGAATAGACTCCCTAGGTATATAAGTTTTATCTATTAGCCGTTTCGATAAGATGTTGTCTTGTTTCTTCAGAGATTTTAAAGTCTGTAATAGCAAGTTCTGGAACATCAGACTGCTCTAGAATCTTTTGTTTAAATGTGGCCACTTGCCTAAGTGAAGTTTCTTTGTTAACTCGTTCTACTTGCTTAAATAGATCTTCTCTCCAAGTATCTGGTTCTTGATAATCAATAAAGTATCCTCCATCATATAGAGGAGCCAATGGTGCAATAAGGCCAGAAGTTCCTGGAGATGACGGTGAAGATGCAGACGAATCAAGAATACCAAGAGAAGATACGTCGATATATCTATATACCATAGGCATAGAAGATGAATTAGCTTCTCCAAGAGAGGAAGGACCATTACGAGAGAATTTTAATGCTGCATAACTATCACAATCTGTAACAGTATCTGCAAATACTACAATAGAAGTCTTAGCAACTTCTGTAATAAGGAAATCAAAGTTTATATTAAGACGTTTCTTAATAGATACAAGATTAACTCTTTCTCCCATATCTGATAGAGCATAAATACCCTTAGAGATTTTAGGGGCTAATAGACCTGCAATATATTCCTCAATGCGAATACGCTTAATAGATACATCAAGATTGTTCTTAAGAATTAATGCATCATATTCATATAATACCCAACGAAGAATATTATAAATATCATTCTTATCATTATTTGGAAGATGTGTAATACCCTTTGTAATCTTATCATAGATAAAATCTAATGATGCTAATACAGAGATAGCTTTAGGACGTGGTGTAGCAAGAGAAAAGTGTCTACCCAATGCTTCTAGCCACATATCCCTAGTATAGATATCTTCCATTACAGCAAATTTACGAATAAATTCCATGCAAAATACAGCAGTTACATGTTGTACAACCTGATTCTGTTGGAAAATATATTTAGGAACTGATACATAGATACCAGAAGATTTCTTTGGAAGGAATGTATAATAAGAATCTTTGTTAGCTGGAATGTATTTACCAATAACAAATATACCATCTAACCCTAAGAACTGTAAACCTCTAGTAAGACCCATCTTAGCAAAGATATATTCAGCAGCCGGAACAGACTTCTTAAAGATATCTGCTTCGTAAGATACAAAGTTTACTTCTTCACCATCTACTGTAGTAAATGTAAGATTATTTCTATAAACACGAATAGGTTGGAATATAGTCTTAAATACATTCATAGGAGACTTAGCATTAGAAGTCTGATTATTATATGTAGAAGCATCTACAAGCTGATGCATAGCAAATCTAACGTTACCATTAATTCTAAAATAGAATTTATCAATAACTCTGGGAACAGCGATGATAGATTGAATAGTTTCTCTACCATCATAAGCTTCAATGAATAAAGTGGTAATAAGAAGCTTCATATCTGTTTCTTTAAGATCAATGTATTTATATCTATTATCAATAGAATTCTTAAGCTTTACAGATTTCTTAATAGCAGCTTCCTGTACATCTGCAAGAATATCTCTAATTGTATCATAATCATCTACTTCTTCAAAGTTTTGCACTTTAATAGTGAAGAAGCTATTAACACCCATTGTGCGTTCAATGCTTTTATAAATACATTTTAAGAAATAGATAATCTTATCATCAGATCTATCGAATAATTTGCTATTGAATTTGTATTTCTTACTCTTTGCAAAATCATGTATAAATTGACTTTGATTCATGTATCTATTACACTCCTTACTGATTTAGAATTGTATGTAATTCTTGTCCGATTGGATTAGCAGCTCCTTTCTTGTCCCTAAGAATAAGTTCTGCTTCGATATCCAATGCACTAGCAATAGTTTTTAGTTTATTAAACGTAATAGAATTACCAGTAGAAACAAGTCTAAGATTATTAGAAAAGTCAGAACCAAATCTTGGTTTGTAAGCTTCAATATCAATCTGTTTCTTCCTAATAGCATTCTTCAATAATGCAAATTCAGGAGTATCTTCTTCCTTAGTGAGAGGAGTATAGATATTTCCAGTAGAAAGAAGAATATTCTTTTCTGCTCTTTCTAATTTAGCTTGTTTCTCAATCATCTCTCTAAGATTACTGGTATTATCAAAGTCAATGATGTTATCTTTAGAATAGATTTTCTTTTCTTCTTCTGTTTTTGGTTTTGAATATCTTAATGCTACCCCTTCATTAGCAACACCAACAACATCAGGAGACGATACAGAATTTAATGGATAAACATATCCATCTCTTTCTATAGCAGTTTCATTTGCTAATTCTTTTGTAATAGATGGATTAAGTTTGACTCTTCTTGCGTATTCATCTTCAGAGATAACATCATAAATCTGTTTTTTGATTGGAACCTTCTTCATACTTTGTCTCCTCCATATAGTTCATCACCAAAAAATAATGGAAGTATATATGTTTATGCTTCCATTACATTATTTTCTTTAATTAGTATTTAGACTTTAGTCTTTTCTTTCATAGAGTGGTAAGAGAAGAGGAGATTAATCCTCTTCTCAAACCTTTTGATATATTTATACTATATAATTAGGAGACAGCGCTTTCAATTTCGACATTTCCAATGGAATTGTCTTCTTTAACCAACTGCTTAAGAGTTGCACTTGGTTCAATACCAATAATAACATTATCACCAGCAGCTTCTGCTTTAAGATGTGCAAAACCATCAATGCTGAGATCTGGATCAATTGTAATATTTGCTTCCATATAATCTTTCACTGTATCAATAATTGTGCAGAGAAGTGCTTGTGGAGAAGCATCGCAAATTTCATCATTACGATCCTTTTCTTTCTGAAGGAAGCCAACACCATAACGAGAATATACTACATCCTCGAACGTGGAAGATACTTCTGGATCATCATTAAATGTAAAGACTTTCCAATTTTTGGAATCAATGTCATTTTCATCAAAAGAATAAGACAGTGCCCAAGAACCTTCATCAGTGGACTCCTCATTCTGAGGAATGAACTGGACGAATGCTCCGAAATGATAACCACCATTAAAATCATTTAGTACTACAGCAACTGGGTTATCTTTGGATTTATGCTTTCCAAGAAAAACACCAAATGCTTCAAATAATCCATAGATACAATTTTCAGACAGCTGGTCGTTCCATGCGATCTGCTTGTCTAACATTCTCTTTTGGATCTCCTGATTGATAGTTGAACTGATGTAGTTCTTCATACTTTCATATCCTCCTTAAGATATATAGTATAAATATATAGGCTAAAGAGATCTATCTCTCTATCCTTCATTATAATAGTATGTAACTAAAATTCTTTTTAATCTTATAATTTAGTTACCACCATTATAACTTTTGAATTTATCGGCGTATTGACTTGCTTGTTCTGGTGTTAATAATACTGGAGATAGTCCTACACAAGTATTAAGATTAGTCCAGTTTACATCATACTTCTTAAGGTTATGCTGCTTTGCATAAGTTTTACCGAGTATACTAAATGCTCTATTTGTTTTGGTAGATTCAAATCCAATATATGGAACAACTAATATTGTTGTATGAAGCGTTACAGATCCATTAGAATCTACATCAAATCCAATATTTTCGAACTTCTTTTCAAGATTCTTATCTCTTATACCAGTAAACCTAACACTAGGAATTGGATTGTTTGGATTAAATGGTTTTGTTTTCTCATAATTAAATAGATCGAATAATAGATTAATCTCTCCAAGATATCTAGGAAATTCTTCTATGATAGTATTCTTAGTCTTTCTTCCAATACCTTTAATACCATCAATGAACTTCATAGATTCTTCATTTTCTTTAAGAATTCTATCAATAGGAACTTGTTGTAATATTGTTTTCCAAGTAGTTTCACCAATACCAGTGAAACCAATAGACCCTAACAATCTATAATCTGCAATAGGAGTAGATTCTACTCTTGCTAATTCAGATATTAGAATGTCTGTTTTTCCATCACCAATGATTTCTCTCATTTTAGATTCTGGGTATTTAATCAATTGGGTGAATGAAGTAACTCCTAGAGCTCTAATAGATTCTCTAGAGAAGTTCTTAATTCCTAATCTATTCAGCATATTATCCATACGAGATATATTTCTCTCTGGGCAATCAATATTAATACAAACTGCAGTATCTCCAGTTTCTGTTACATATAGTGGTTTACCACAAGATGGGCAGACTTCTGGAAACTCTTCTAATGGATTATGATTATTAGGATCCTGTTCACTATCAGGAGCCTTTGTAATATATACAATTACATCATTATTTAGAGTCAGATGAACCTTGTCTCCTCTATGAAGTTTAAGCTCTCTAAATCTCTTCAATGAATGAGCAGTAGTTTTATCATGGATAGCTCCAAAGAACTCTACTGGTTCAAAGTGTGCCATTGGAACTATTTTACCTGTACTTCCTACAGAATAAGTATAATGTGTAAATGTAGACACCCTTTTCATCGGATTGAATTTAATAGCAGTAGCATATCTAGGAATAGAGTTTAATTTACCAAGTCTCTGTCTAATATATTCATCTGCATATTCTACAACTACACCATCATATGCAAAGTTCATAGATTCCCTAAGACTATCAGCCTCTTCTACAAACTTCTTAATCAAATACATTACTTTAGCATAATCGCCGAAAATTTCTACATATCTCATTTCAATATCTTTGGAATAATATTGATTTAAGAATTTAATTTCGGTTACTCTATCCATATCTTTCCTAGAAGATTCTAGTGGAACTGGGGTCATATAATCTCTATATCTTCTAGCATCTAATCCACCAAATAATCCAATTATTGCATTTCTTGGATTTACATAAGATTTACCGAATCTTTCATAAATTCTTGCAAGATTTGTTTTAGTAATAATATATTCAAATTTGATTCCAAATACTTCGTTGGAATCAATTTGATGCGCTTTAGAGAATTTCATACCACCTAAGATAGGTGTTAGATCACTAGCTTCATTATTAGCTGTATCTCCTCTAGTACATGAATATGTAATTGTATCTCCAGCAACAGTGTTCTCTACAGAGATTCCATCATATTTAATAGACAGAATTAGATGAATATGTTCTGGATCTATTAAACCTTCTTGAATATGCTTTCCAATAAAGTCTCTTTCAAATACGCTAATACCAGGAGTATAGAATACACCATCTTCTTTAGCATCATTGTTTAATACATATTTACACTTAGACAAAGTTCCACACATATCATAGTTATGACCAGAAGTTCTCTGTTTCTTATCTACTAGAGTTTTATCATCTCTAAATATATAAGCTTCTGGAGATACTGGATATGTATTAGAAGCCATTTGTTTGAAGAACAGTCGTTTATCAATATCTGGTACAACAACTGCTACTCTTCTTAAACTTTTATCTTCTCTTTTATCCAATTCTGGTTTCCTATAAGGGTTCTCTTTAAATTGTACTGGTATAGCACCTACTGGTACTTTAATATTATATTTCTGAGATAATACCATTAGTTGATCATATACAGAATCATCTAATGGAAGATTAGCATTAGATAAATTATTATATAGAATATTACTGAGCTCTATCAATCTAGCCAAAGCAACATCCATTTCTTTGGTTCTTTGGGTTGCAATAGTATAAATAATATACTTTGCTAGATCATTTAGATAGGACTTTTCTTCAGCAGTAATAACTGGATTTCCTTCTTTTAATCTTGCAAGGATATTATTTAATTCTTTTATAGATTCCATATTTTCCTCCTTTTCACAAAATTAAAGTGAGAGTCTATAATAAGACTCTCACTATAACATTTTTATTTATTCAATACATATTTTGGATCTACACCAATAGATCTTAATTTAGCTTTGTAATTCTCAAGAGCTTCATGCCTCTCTTTAATACCTGGATCAATCGTAGCAACCACTTTCAGTGGTTTCTTCATACTCTCCATTTCAATAGTATGTAAACGATTAATTTCTTTCTTTACAATCTTTCTCTCTTTATCGGAGATATTAATTTCTTCTCCTACTTTAGTATTGGGATCTAAACCAAGTTTCTCTTTATCAATAGTAAATGCTACAGACTTAGATGGTCTTGGTTCGATTCTAGCTACCATTTTAAGAGCAGGTGTTAGTTTAAATTTCTCTACCTTAGAGAAGCAAAGATGCTCACCAAGTACTTTAAGAAATGCCTGTAGAATATCAGCAGACTGTGATACACAATCATCATTCAATTCTACATTAAACGCAAATGGATCACCAGTAAGTAGAATCTTATTTCTTCTTCTTGCTTCTGGAGATGATGAATTAAGAGCAAATTCTTCAATGAAGATATCTGGTCCTAAGTGAGATGATAATGTAGATGACTCCATTTCACCATATACACGAACTGGTGTTGCAGCAAATCTAGCATTATGAGTCTTAGATAATTTAGACTTAGAGTTCTCATTACGAATATTAGTAGATGCTAATGATACAGCAGAGAACTTCTCTTCAACAACTTGTTTAAGTCTGAAGATATATTTATATCCAATAACGACTTTACGTCTTGAATACACTGTTCTATAATTACCATTAGAATCCATAATAGGAACAGCAATATTGCAATACTTACTAATGAATGGGAATGTCTTATATAACAATCTAATCTTGTCTATATTCATATTACCAGAGATAGGCTCTGTTACAATATAAATATATCCATCATTTAGAATACATTCTATAAAGATATCCCTATCATATTGATTGTCATCTGAAGTGAAATTCTTTGTAGATTCCATATAGTCTGGTCCATTGCCATAATCAATCTTATACATTGATAGAAGTTTGTTTGCTTCATCTGGATTAATGATATTGATATACTGGATAATCAGGCTAAATGCTACATTGTAATCTTTTACATTCTTCTTAATATATTCAATTAAATTCCATCCAATATAGGTTAATGAAGTCTCAAACAACTGGCCATCATTAAGACGATTGATGCATGTACACATTGAGTACAGAACGTCGACAGGATACCATTTACCATTCTTAAGATATTTAGGCATCATATTATCAGGACGTACCTGGCTAATAACACCTTTACCACCATATCTGTCTGTAATTTTATCACCACGACTAATAGGTTTAATATGCTCAATATATACAACTAATATAATATTGCTAAATACCTTATCTTGGATATACTGTACGTTTCTAGTAATCAATCTCATATTAGAGAACATTTTCTTTAGTTCATATGAAACGTTAATATCTAAATGGTTTCCTTTTTCATCATAGATATATGGAGAAACAGCATTCACAAAATCCTGTGCAAAGCGTTTAGATTCGTCATAATAACGTTTAATCTGATTATTATACATAGAATCTTCTAGCTTATCAGGATTATTGCAGTATACATCAATATCAATAACTTTACCATCATCACAAAGGAATTTCTTATCATTCATCATGATGGTTTTTAATCTATCCCAAGACTGAGAGAATAATGCCTCTTCGTCTTTTAATTCTCTTCTAACTGCACAGAAGATATTATCCTTTACATCTTCTCCAATATCAGGGAATGTTTTATACTCATTCCCTTTACCATATAGATTGAGAAGGATATCATTATCATTAATCTTTACTTCAATCTTATCAATCAAAACACAACTAAAACGTTTAGCTGCTGATTCTGAAATTACAATTGGATCTTCTTTAACATCTTCACATGCGATATACATAGTAGACAGATTCAAACCTTCTGCTCTATTGTTATATTCATCATATGAGATTGTCTTCTTTACTACATCGTCTTTATGAATAATAGACTTTGTAGGAATGAGAGAATCAAGATAATCATTATTGAATTTATATCCAAAGAATTCAGTAATATGATGATAAGAGGTTCTCTCAATCATAGTAAGATAATTATCCTTCCTACTATAAAGGATTAACCAGTAATGATCGTTTGGCCTATTAATAAACTTTGGAATCTTTGCTAATACTTGATACTCTTTATCTGCTATAATAAAATTCGATGAATATTCACCAAATTCGTTTTCATAACCAGTTGAAATTATAGGAATCTCAGGATTCATAATCTGAACAATCTGTTCAATCTGAGTTCCTTGCATAATCTTTCTTGAACCAGAGTTTGTATTACAGAATGGCTGCTTGAGTGCTTTACCAAGAGTAAACTCTTGAGCAGGAATTCTCTTTTCTACTTTGCCTATTTCTCTAGATAGATTTAGGGTTCCGTTCATTTTCATAAGATCTGTCTCCTCTTATATAGGATTACTCTATCTCGAAATAAATGTTTCTATGATTATCTTCTATAAGCATTGATAAAAGTTCTTTAAAGTTCTCTTTATCATAATTCTTATTAGAAGTAATAGTCACTTTGAGTTTATTTGGATCTTCAATTTCCAAAAAATCGTAGTCTGCATTTACGTATTCTATTATGGATATAATACAATGGTAAAGACTCTTATAACTCGGCATATCAGATACCACGCTATAAAATGTCTCATGTTTATCATTTGAAATAGTAAGTTCTGTGTTAGAATTAAAGTCATTAAGACTTTTTACTTCATCATCACATAGATCTTCTTTATTTATTACCCCTTTCTTAATAAGATCTATGAGTTCTTTTCTAGTAACAACAGCAAAATTCAATTCCTCCATTTTTATCCTCCTATATTTTTATATTGTAAGGAGAACTAATCTCCTTACAATATAATAGTATGTAATTGTATTCTATTTTAAGAAACTGTATAAAGATTAGAATCGTTGAGAATATCTTCCATATGCATATTCTCTGCTGATTCGTCTACTTCAATAGGAATCTGTTTAAGATAAGGAATTGTATAATTTAAAAATGCTTTTCTAAACTCTGGATCTGAATTGATCTTTTGTTTAAAATTACCCATAGAGAATTTATAATTTCTATCAGGATCAAATGAAAGAGATACACCAGCACCATAAATGTGCTTATTGTATTTCATAAATTCAAGAAGAGAAAGCCATGGATCAAATCCATTAGCAAAATCATATACAAGTCTTGTACCACGTTTATTACCTGAAGTTCTGGATTTAACAAGACTTACATCTACGATAGAACCTTCAATCTTATATCCTTCATCCATCTTGAGTTTAGATACATTATCAAGACGAATGATATTATTAGCTAATAGAGTTACTTTCTTTCCTTTGGGGATACGTTCACCTTGTTTAAGCCATGGAACATCTGGCTTTTTAGGAAAGATACTCATATTGATATCTTGTGCAAAGTGATTAATACCAATAACAATAATATTAGCTTCTTTAATAGGCTGAAGCATAGCAGTAAATAACTGAGCAATTACAGCTGCAGATTGTGCTCCATAAGACTTACCCGCTAATTCTTCTTCTTCAGCCATATTCTCTGGCATTAATGCTGCAATAGAGTCAATGATATATACAGTAGGTTCAAACTTAAGGATAGGTTCTCCATACATATCTTTACGGCCAGTATCATAAAGAAAATCATTAGGACGTTCTTTGACTTTAACGTCATGAATCATCTTGATTCTCTTATAGATATTTTCTGCATTAATACCTTTATTGCGAATATTGTAACGAACTTTATATTCTTCTGGAGTAAATTTAGATAAATTCAGTCTTCTGGTTTCCGTCATACCAGTTGTTTCTGTCATATCTACAAAGATAGTAGAAGTTGGGAATCTTCTAACAATATTAGCAGCAATCTGTTCTGCAAATGTAGACTTACCTGTACCAGAGTTTGCTACTAAGCATACATAAGATCCATCTGTAATACCAAGATTATAGAATTCACTCATATCTGCATTAGCAGAAACTCTTTCCTTTGCTACATATCCATTCATATAATCGAAGTTTAGAAAACCCGTTGGATAGAGAATATCTGGTTTTGCCTCATCTCTCATATCCAACCCTAGTTTAGCTACTTTAGCTCTAAAGATATCCTGTAGTAAGCTGTTTGTCATAGTATACCTCCGTTCCACATTTCAGCACGTATTAAGATGTTTAACAAGTAATAAAATTCTAAGAACTAGATCACAATGATCTAGTTCTTTATTGTTATGGAAAATATATATCTTTCTTAGAAAAGGATTTTAATACTGAAGATATGTTTTTGAACACATCTTTATTTATATCTTTAAGAGAGAATCTTACATCTTCTCTATCTAATCTACTCATCTGTATAGACTTATAGTAGTTATTAAGTATTCTTGTTATATCTTCTTTCTTTAAAGAATCAAGAATAGATAATACAGCCATATCCATATTATGAGCAGTTTTGAGTATAGATTCTGTGATCCAAGAGTCTTCTGCTGTATAAATATAAGAATCCTTAATAGAGTAATTGAATAAATCCTCTACATCATCTACAGTCTCAAATACAGCACAATATATATCAGTTATTCTCTGTACAGTCATAAGAGATGGTTCAATACAATTAATACAGAAATTTAATCTAGATATATTGTCTTTCTGGTTAAATGAAGACTTTCTAGCACATGCTAAATAAGCTGCTATTGTTTTATTTAAACCACAATTCATAAGTCTATTGGTCATATTTGTATTAACAACAGATGCTAGATTTATGAAGATATTTTGTTTATATTCGTCCTCTATAGAGATTTGTTTATAAATCATAGAATTGCAATAAACTCTTTGCTCATAAGTAAGAGGATTAGAGATACAAACCTGAGTTAATGTATTAAGAAACTTATTAGATTTCTTTATATCATCAAACTCTTTACTATCTATTATATTTGAAAGAAAGTCTTTATAATAAGAAGATACCAAATAGTACGCATCTTCATCAGAAAGAGCTTCTATTATATCTAATTTTTGTGCAATTTCATGGGGACCTAATAATAGATCCGACTTTTGCACTGTATAGTTAGATCTTTCATTTGTTTCCATTGTGTTAAGATCCCCTTTATCCAGTTTTTATTATAGTGTTTAGAAAAGAATAAAAAGAAGCATGAAACATGCTTCTTTTCTTTAAAACACAAATACTACCAAACTCTATTAGAGTTCGTTCTTCACAGTCTTTGTAAACTTAGGTTCTTTTGGTTCGTCAGATGACTTTCCATACTTAGCAAAGAACGAAGCTTTAGCTTTCTTTGCCTTGTTTACGTCCTTTGATACAGGATTCTTTGCATAGGAACCCACATCAATAGAATTTCCAATAGTTGTATCGAAACGAGAATTAGATCCAAAGAATGAATCTTTCTCAAGATCAATACGCTCCATCTGTTTCTTAAATTTGTTGTAGGTTTCCTTAATCTCGTCGAGAGGGAATTTCATTCCACTAATAACAATATGAATGAATTCATCCTCATCAACAGACTGGAGATGATTAAAGATTTCGAGAGGATAACCGTATTTCTTCTTGATGACATCGAAACTATCATCAATAGCAGATGCAGTTTTCTTACCTGCATTGATGATAACACCAATGCGTTTGCAAGACTCTTCAGTATCCAAAGATACTGAGTTATCAATCATATCCTGCACACGAGAATTGAACTGGTCCTTATCACGGATCTTATCAAGACCAATGGATTCAATAGTCATAAAACCAGGAGTGGTACTGATCTTGAAGAGATCAGTATCGTCGATATTCGTTTCACTTGGCACAATGTAGTTACCAAGCAAAATCGCAACACGTTTACTGAAGATCTTGTTTGCATAATCTTCAGCTGCTTTACGATTACCATCAACGAAATCAAGGCATTTCTTATTAGAAATAGCTTCAACAACGAACTTCTCGTTCAGATCATTGAACCAATCTGTGGTATTCTTTAATCCACGAGCATCATCTTCAAAACCAGTGAATGCGAACTCATGAACAGGAGCACCAGTAATATCCTGAAGATATTCACCAATAATAACTGAGGCACCAGAGCCGGTGCCTCCTTCTGTACTTGTAACAATGATGAACATCTTCTCATCACCATCAATGAATCTATCCATAGGAATAGACTCACTCTGAAGAGCATCTACAATCATACGCTTAGCAATGTCACGTTCTTTGCCACAGCCTTTGACATCACCGAACTCAATTGCAAGATCATCCTTATATTCAGTTGGAATATCTCTTGCAGTAGAATTCAGAAGCATTACTGAACTACGTGGAACAACCTGATCTTTGATCAACTGAATTGCTGCTTTATTACCAGCAGCCCCAATACCAATGACTTTTGCTTTTAAAGACATGATGTTTCCTCCTTTACATACTATAACATTGTCTTTATACTGATACCTTCCTATTGGTATCTCATAAGTATAGTATGTAAACAAAAATAAATTTATAAAAAGAAATATGGGGTTATCCTATTCAGATAACCCCATACTTATTACAGAACATTAATGCTAGTATTTGCTACAGACTGAATTGTTTTACTCCAATTCTTATCCGTTGCATATCCAGCCCGATGCATTTGATCAAGAGTTTTATAACCATTATCATAGAAATTGCTCTTGATCCACTTGGCACCAGAGATAATACCCTTATCGACATCGTCACCCATTACGGATGCTGCGGAGGGATTATTATCAACAGCGTTAATACCATAATAATTATGATATACGTTGGCAATATAACTAGTACCAAAGTCGCTCTCAGTAGCTGCATGTGCAAAGAGATAGATTGGATTTAATCCAGTCTCTTTCGCAGCCTCTACGAACACATACCCTTTATTTTTAAAATTCGTACCATAACGAGTATGTTTCTCGTAGTAGTTGATTATCCGATCCATGTCTTCAACAGTAATATTTTTTCCTGAATTTCCAAGATCTGTATTACCATCAAGACCTTCATATTTAATCAACAAGATAGCATTGTCATGTTCTGCTTTTTGTCTTTTCTGTTCGTAAACAATTTTCAATGCTTCATTCTGTTTCTGTTGTTCTGCTTTAACATCTTTAAGCATTGAAAGAACTTGTTCATTAGCCTCACGAGACTCCTGAACTTCACTCATAACGTTATCATACTTGGTTTCAATATTTTGCACTTTATAAAGTACAAATCCATTGATAACCATTAATGCAAAGATACAGACAAAGATAGTCCATACCTTCTTTTTGAGATTCTTCAGAAAGAGTTTCTTTTTGATCTCATTTCTGGATTCAATTTTGATATTCGTGGTTTCGTTCTGCTGTTCATAATTCATCAAATCATCCTTTCAAGATATTGGTTAACCTTGTCAGTAAGATCTTATAAACATCATCCCCTTTATAGAGTATTGTCTAAAATAATAAAATAAGTCATAGCCCTATAGCAATTATGCTATAGGGCTACAACATTATTACACATGTAGGAACAAAGGTTATTTGTTCTTTTTGATAGCGTCTTCAGCTTTCTTTTTATCCTCTGGATTTGTAATTTTATTAGCTCCAAATCCAAGGTCACCTTGTTCCGTTAAAGTATAGAGTTCTTGTTTTTGATCTTGACTATCAGCCATTAGAAGCACCTCCTAATCAAACGATTAGTTAGATGTTGCCTTCTTCTTTCTTTTTAAGCTGGTTCTCAAGGTCGACAATACGAAGCTCCAACTCTTTCATGTGATGAGAATACTTGATCATTTTATCAGTAAGGCTGATAAGATGATCATAGACCTTTCCGATAGATTCAGAAAGAGAATTCGCGAAATTAACTGTTTCGTCAACTCTATCATTGATATGCTTGATCATTGCATATTCTGCAATTTTAGCATTGATATCGTTGAGCTGATCATTTTTCTTCTTGATATCCTCTTTGATATCTTGGCATTCTTTTGCATACTCTTTACTGTCCATTGCCGTTACCTCCTATAGTAACTCTAGAAATTTATTGGCGGAAGTAGATTTATTGTCATTACTACTTCACTAATATAGTATGTAAATGAAAAAATGTTTACAAAACAAAAAATTGAGGACCTATACAGATCCTCAAAAGCAATGAATTAACTTGAGATTATTATTAAATTTCTACTTCATCCCAATCTACTTTGTTAATCCATTCCGGAAGCTTCCTCGTGTAAATGCCTCCATCTGCACGTTCGAGAATTGAAAATTGTTCTTTGTCCCAGCCGTGTTCTTTGAGTTCGCGGATCGTCTTTTTGATTGTTTTGACCTTCTCAATTTCTTTCTTCATGTGGATCTTGCATCCGTATGCCACGAAATCACGGTACTCCTCCGGAATCTCGCTAATCTGCCCAGATGACACCAATTTGAATCCGCGATCATCGTGATAGAAGTGGCGAGGAAGTTCCTCATCTGGAGTCAAGATCTTTCCGATGTCATGAAACAATACAGCACACAGGAGTTTTTCATCATCCGTCTGACTCATAGCATACTGCAATGCATCAGACGAATGATTCCAAGCATCTCCTTCAGGATGCCATTCTGGCCTCTGAGTCTTTCCAACAAGGCCTTTAAGATGACCTGTAGGAATTCCTTCAGCAGCCAATTTGATGATTTCTTTGATTTCCATATGAAACCTCCTAAGTCTATGATAGTCTTACGTATACTTCTCATACTGCTATCACTACTATAGTATGTAAATAAAACAAAATTCATTTACAAATTAATATGGTATACCCAATAAAGGGTATACCATAATTTTATTGTCTATGGACACCACTTGTATCAGTATTACGTTTTCTAAGAGTTCTAGGAAGATAATTATCCATATTAACTAGGTTACTGTTAATATGGCATCCTAGTAGATAAGCAGATATAAGATTTCTAGCTATACTATCAACAGGATCTACAGGAACATCCTTCTCAGATACTAATCCAGTAATATTAATCTGATTATAAAACTCATTCTTTGCTTTCATAGAATCTGCTCTATATGTAGCAAGTTCATGAAGAGTTTTATCTAATCCTAATACTACTAATGACTCAAACTCTCTATCTGTAGAATTAGCATTCTTATCAGTATCTATAAGAAGACCTGTCCGATAATCTCTTTTTGCTATATCAACAGAATAACCAGTCTTCTTCTGTACCATTTGTTTCAATCTCTTTAATGGGAGAAATACTACTAATACAGGAAGAGACTGCACCGCTTCTCCATTCTTATTTTCATATAAGAAAGGCATTGATACTCTTTCAGATATAGGAACTTTTAAGAAATGTAATCCTTTTACTATATCTTCTATAGAAGGGTCTATCTCAAAAGTCATCATCTGAAACTTTATAGGAAAATCCTGTTTAAAGAAATCTAAGAATTCTTTATCAGACATTTTTGCAAATTTCTGTTTATAGAACTCTGAGTTCTTTCCTGTTTTATCTAGTATATTAAATGTATCGTATATCTTCTTCTCTACATTCTTTCTTGCTTGTTTAATATTAACAGCCAAAATATCACATCATTTCTTTTAAATCTTAAAGAAACCTTTCTTATGATACATCTTATTTATTTGATCGTTAATCTTATCAGGTCCAGAATATTGATCTGCAGTTTTATTAGCATTTGTTTCAGACCAACCATTTGGTTCCATAGTACCATAATAGTATTTCATCATTCTATCTGTCATATCATCATTATCGCCAAAGTATCCATCTATGGCATCTCTACATGCTTTAATTTGACCTTCGATAATCTTCTTCATTTCTGGTGTTAGATTTGGAGTATTCTTTAAGTCAGATTCTAGTTGTTTAATCTGAGATTCCATTCTATTTCTCATAGCTGGGTGTGGATCAGGAGGAAGCAAAGCATTAGTCATCATATCAGACAGTATATGCTCTGCACCCATAACTACATTAAGAACAGGAACGTGCCTAAATACTTTCTCTATCTCACCATAGTTTATAGTCATCTTCTGGAATGCAGTTATAAGTTCTGGACCATATCCAT
>Ga0256404_1001970_pt1 | contig 47130 bp, 42 predicted proteins | sample RumenRJG_01DNA_FD_185990 | JGI IMG/M metagenome (GOLD analysis project Ga0256404, IMG submission 185990) | Bovine rumen microbial communities from Lethbridge, Alberta, Canada - RJG_01 | ecosystem: Host-associated > Mammals > Digestive system > Stomach > Rumen | place: Canada: Alberta | collected... | reverse complement strand
GCCATTCCCCGCAGTTGTTGCTCCAAGGATGCAAACGTGGAACTTATCTCTTTCAGCACAGCTGTCTGCTCGGATGGGATGATGGCTATGCCTGTGATCGCATTGATAACAAAAGCCTGTTGTGATACGCCTGTCTGCGCAAGCTTGCTGCAGAGCATGGCATATTCTTCTTCGGTCATCCGTATCGTGATTGCTTTATTTCTCTTCCGCATCTGCAGTTCCTTTCGAGGCAGAATCCTTGCCATGTATTATGCTAAAGGGATTTGTTGCTCCCACTATAAGGGGGGATCAATGGAACCCTTACAGGAATCACCCGGATGAAAAGAGTTGCACCCAATACAGGGGTTCCAAGGGGGCGCAGCCCACTGGCAAGTTTGTGACGCGGCTTGCCGCGTTGCGAAACTTGCCTGACAACCGATGGCGACATAGTAGCATAGGCGTTCGACATCGGCTGTCAGTTTAACAAACCGGCGGCGACATAGGAGCATAGGCGTTCGTCGCCGGTTTGTTGGATATACTACGGTTATGACTTGTTCTTCAATCCGCTGTTTATAATTTCAAGAATTGTTTTCAGATTCTCCGCCTGCACCGGATCAAGTTCCTCAAGATTTGGATTTAGATTAATGGCTTTCTCAATTTCCGAGATCCTGCGGTCAATCTCTGAGAAGGTTCTGATATTCCCTTTCACCAGGATTGTCTGATATAGGCAGCTCTGAATAAAAAACTCCGCTTTCGTCAATCCCGTTAATGAAATCCTGGCTTCGATCAGTTCTTTCTCGAAAGGCGTGACACGAAAGTTCAAAAAGGTGTTCCTTACTCTGTTCTTTTCATTTTTCTTCCGTTTCTCGCTTCCCTTCTGCAGCGAGGGACGCTGAAATATTTTGCTCATACCTCTGCCTCTTTCCCGGGATCATCGCCACCTTCATTCTTTTTCTCTTTATATGCTTCATTCAGCCTGTCTGCCATCTGCCTCTGAACTGACGGGTAGAGGTGCGAATAGTGTTCCGTGATCGTGACACTCTCATGCCCCATTCTTTCCGCAATCTGTATTGGAGAGTATCCGAGAGAAATCAAAAGCGCACAGCTTGAATGCCTCAGATCATGAATACGGATCCGCTTTACACCGGCCTCTTTTGCTCCACGATCCATTTCATGATGGAGGTAGTGTTTTGTCACATTGAAAATGCGGCTATTTTCATCCACTTTATAAAGCGAATCGAAGTAATCCTGCATCTCATCGCAAAGGAACTGAGGGAGCTCAATTGTGCGATTGCTTTTATCCGTTTTGGGAGAAGTGACCTGCTCTTTGCCTTTTATCACCTGATAGGTCTTATTAATTCTGAGAGTACGTTTTTCCAAATCAAAGTCCGCTTTTGTAAGTGCAAGCAGTTCCCCACAACGAATGCCGGTCCAATAGAGTACTTGAAAAGCGTAATATGACAGAGGTTTACTCTTCATCGCTTCAGAAAACTTCAAGTATTCATCTTTGGTCCAGAACAAAATATCCTTTTTTATTGACTTTCCCATCTTCTTTGTTGTCTTACATGGATTCTTCGGCAGGTCATAGTATTTGACTGCATGATTGAACACAGCGCCAAGTTGATTCTGCATTGATCTCAGGTAAGTCTGAGAATATCCTTTTCCCTGATCGTCGCGAAGTGCCAGTAACGCATTCTGCCACTGCAGGATATCGATCGCAGAGATCTCAGACAGGCTCTTATTTTCAAAATACGGCCTTATATGCGTGTTGATAACGCTTTCTTTACTTACAAGGGTACTCTTCTTAATCTGAACCCCGAGATCGTCCAAATAGATGTCAAGGAATGTCGAAAACCCCATGTTGATATCCTTTTTCTTTTTCGCAAGAAACTCCCGTTCATAAGCAGCTGCTTCCTTCTTCGTAGGAAAGCCGCGCTTCTCATGCTTTTTGCGTTCGCCCTTCCAATTTATGTAGTAGCAGGAAACACGCCAGCTGTTGCCGTTATAGCCATTCCATTTATCTCTGTAAACTGCCATTATAATGCTCCTTTATATAACCGGTAATTCAATTTCTTTCCTTCAAAAACGACGATATACCCTCGGCACATTTCGATCAGCCGGCTCCCTATGGCCTCATCAAAAACGATCAGATCCTCCAGTGGCTTCTCCGTACTCACGATCATAGGAAGATGGTTGTTATACCTGTAGTTCACGATTTCATAAACGATATTTACATCTGATTCGGTCGTCTTCCCTTTGATGAAATCGTCGATAAAAAGTACTTTTGCCGTTTTGAACCTGTTTACAGTATCTGAATATGCCTTTTCATCAATTATTTTCGACTTAAGGCTTGTCATTTCATCCCGGTATCCCATATAAACAACTGGTATTCCTCTGTCCATGAGCTGCATACTGCAGGCTGCACCGAGATGTGTTTTGCCTGCCCCGACCTGGCCGCAAAGCAACAAGGAATTTGCTTCCTCTTCCCCGTGAGACTCAAATGTCTCCGCAAACCTCATAACCGTTCTCTTCGCATCCTCAAGAATGGGATCCGAATATGTCTTGAAACTGTCAAACGTCTTTGACTTAAACAACTTTGCAAGGCCGCTGCGTTCAATCCGCATTTTAGCTTCTTTGACCGCTCTACATTTGCATGGTCTGGCATAGAGATATCCATTCTCGCCATTATAGTAAACGATGCCGGTGTCCTTACATTCCGGGCAGATAAATCTGCTGTCATCCATAATGATCCGTCCTCTCATTTGCCAATATCCGGAGTTGATCCGTGTGTATGGATCTCTGTTGTGATTTAGCAGGCGGTCTATGAATGTCGCCACGTTCTTCACACCACGATGAAATCGTTGTTACATTAAGGCATCCATGATATGGCTTTGTCCTGATGCGCTCAATGACCTGGTCAACTACTGATTTTGGATATTTCTGCACAAGCTCAGAGTATTCTGTATCTGTAATCTGTTCCTTCCCCATCTGGTATTTGACCGAGTGTGTGTGTGCATCCCTGACACACACACCTATACTCTCCTTACCTACACTATCCTCACCTACACTACACTGTGCCGTCCACGGACCGTCCGTGGACGGTCCGGATTTGTTTGCCAGGTCGGACCGCCGTTTTTTCTGCAGCAGACTTGCTTCTGGGACAACCTTTATCAGCAAATCCTTATACGCGCTGTCTTTTTTTCTGTCCGCGCGAATTTTGTTGTGCATTCTCCAGTCGACAATGTAAGTCACAAGATCATCGTTGAGGATCTGTACAAAACCTTTTCCCAGCAATACCCGCAGATCATCCTCATTTGCTTTAACCAAATTAATCACGGCATACGCTTCTACGACACCATCATCGTCCGCGTTGAGGCCGAGATGAAAATACAGGTTCTGTGAAGACACCGGCATTTTTAGAAACCTGGCACTTTCAACTATTGTTTTTGAGAACATCCGTCTTTCTGCCATTGATTACTCCTACGTCCTATCTCTTATTTGCTTCCGGATCTGAGACAAGCCTCTTCGTACCAGATGCGGTTCACTTTACCGGAAACAATGATTGCTCTTGGATATTCCGCTTTCATAGAATTATTCAATTCTTTGATTATTTCGTATGCTTTTGCTCTGGATACTCCGAGATCCTGTTTAACTGTTTCCACGCCAACATATAAAGGTAATGATGTCTCCGCCATTTTTTCGCCACCCCTTATAAATGTAATTAATGTTATCTTCAGATATTACTTAATATCTGTGCATATATAATATAACATTAATAACTGCCTGTCAACAATCATTCACGCATTGTCAAGTCTACTGATTCCATGCATTATTTATTAATTTGTATGTTCATGGTAAAATACAAAGGTATTTGAGCCTATTAAAGAAAGTGTGCATAGGATGACATTAGGAGAAAAAATCAGAAAATACAGGCTATTAAAAGGCTGGACACAAAAAGAATTAGGAATTGCAGTCGGTTTTTCCGCTGTAACCGCAGATTCCAGGATTAGGAAGTATGAAAGTGATTTGATGACTCCAAGGGATGATATGCGGATGAAGCTTGCAAATGCATTGGACGTGGATCTGTCTGCGATATCTGACACAGATATCGCAACTTATGAAGATGTGATGCAGGCACTGTTCCTATTTGAAGAATCGTATGAAATGGATATAGATACGAAGGATGGGAAAACGCTATTGGTTTTCGACAATAGCAATATAAGCATCCGAACACTGATTACTTTCATGAATATATGGAGGAATCAAAAAGCTACTCTACTGTCGGATCCCATAAACCCAACTCCTGATCAGTTAAGAGCTTATCAAATCTGGAAGTCAAGATTTTCCAGCAATATCAGTGAATACTTTTCTAATAAAGAGAAGGCAATAGAAGCTCAATTCAACAAACTAATTACCAAAGCAGAAAAATCATGTCCATATGCAAAGAAAACATCTGACATCACTCTTTTGCTTAGGAAAATCGTGGAATCTGGATTTACCATCTCCACATTGTACAATTATACAAATAGCCCAACAGACGGTCCCGGTTTTACTTTTATTGTCAGCGAGCTACTAGACCCACCCTCAGAGGATGCAGCCTATTTATTTGCACAGTTTTTAGCTGAGATAAAGCATTTTTCAAAACTGGGTGCAAAAGTTTACACAGAATTGCAATTACCTGAAGATTCTTTACTCATCACATATTTTATTCCTGTAGCCTCCTTCAGCATAATTAAAGATCAATTAGATGATCTGCTGGAATATCGAAGGAGCGTTGCAAACGGGAATAAAAATGAATTTTCGCGGGACTCATTCGAGACAAGTTTTGCTAACAGTTTGAAGACTGATTATTGCTATATTGAGGATGAGATAGCACGATACAGTGATCGCTAAAACAAGAAATTGAGATAAGTGTTGACATTTTATTGACGAGAAAAGCGGGAAGCCTTTATTTATAGGGCTTCCCGCTGTTTTTTAATTATTCATACTCAACCGTTGCCGGCGGCTTAGGCGTGAAATCGTAAAGGACACGATTAATTCCGGGAACCTCCGTAATGATGCGCTGTACAAGGTGGTCAATCAGCTCATCAGGCAGGTGCTCGACAGTGACTTCCATGACATCCGTCGTGTTGATGGCGCGGATGATGCAGGGCCAGTCGAAGGTGCGCTTGCCGTTCTTGACACCGGTGGACTTGAAGTCCGGAACTACCGTGAAGTACTGCCATACTTTGCCTTCAAGGCCGTTCTTGGCGAACTCTTCGCGCAGGATCGCGTCGGACTCACGGACTGCTTCCAGTCTGTCTCTTGTGATCGCGCCGGGGCAGCGTACGCCGAGTCCGGGACCCGGGAAGGGCTGACGATCAACCATGTTCGCGGGAAGGCCGAGTTCTCTGCCGACCATGCGGACTTCGTCCTTGAAGAGGATCTTGACGGGCTCTACGAGTTCGAAGCGGGAAGCGATATCTTCCGGCAGGCCGCCGGCGTTGTGGTGCGCCTTTATGCCGGCTTCACTCTCGAGGATGTCCGGCCAGATGGTTCCCTGTGCAAGGAACTTCACGCCGTCAAGCTTTCTGGCTTCGTCTGCGAATACGTCGATGAACTCTTCGCCGATGATGTGCCTCTTCTGCTCGGGGTCAGAAACGCCTGCCAGCTTATCCAGGAAACGGTCTACTGCGTCGACATAGATGAGATTTGCGTTCATCTCATCGCGGAATACCTTGATGACCTGTTCCGGCTCGCCCTTGCGAAGAAGGCCGTGGTTTACGTGAACGGAAATCAGCTGCTTGCCGACTGCCTTGATCAGAAGCGCGGCTACTACAGAGGAATCAACACCTCCGGACAGTGCCAGCAGCACCTTGTTGTCACCGATCTGCGCGCGGAGCTCTTTAACCTGCTCCTCAATGAATGCCTGCGCAAGAGCGGGAGTCGTAATTCTTTCCATATTATCGGGTCTTCTCTCTGTCATTGATTCCTCCTGCTATGAAATGGTTATTAATGAACTGTCACTAACTTTACGGAAACATTTTAACTGCTCCATTATAATCGCACAACTAATAATTTCCACAATTTCAAGCATAAACCTGAACCCTTGTCTGACAAATATTGCAGAATACCTCTCACAGCTCCCTGATCACCAGCACGGTGATCCCCGGATTGTCCCCGGGCATGATGCGTCTGATGCGGCGGTCATATCGGTATTCATCCTGAATCATGTGCATCAGGGATTTTCCCCGGTTATAGCCGTGGATCAGCCTGACATGATAAGTCCCGGCATCGACCTGCTTCAGTGCCGCCTCTATTTTCTTAATCGCCTCGTCCTGCCTGCAGCCGTGCAGGTCCACATCGATGAAGGGTCTGCTGATCATATGCGTCTCCTTTTCCTGCATAACTTATTTACACAGATTTCCTGCATAGGATAAGACCGGGCCCACCGCCCGGTCTTCTACAGTATATCATATATTACTGCTTTCACTGTGCCAGATTGAGCGTTCCGAAATTGAACACCTCCCCGAGCGAGAATGTGCAGGACTTCTTGGATTCAATGAGACTTCTTCTGAGCTTTGCGAACTCCTTGCTTCCCTGATCCGACGTCTGTCTGAAAAGGTCGGCCGTGTTGCGCGCATCGCTGAGCCCGTCATGGGCCCTTCCCGCGAAGTCCAGGCCGCCGAGTTCTACGGCTTTATCCAGCGCGATCACGTGTTCCATCTGAAGCATCTGTGAAAACTCCGTCTGGAAGTCTTTCCAGTGGTTGAGCATATATCTCAGTTTCTCGCTGCACTCGATTCCTTTCATCCTGCATTCTTCCATGATCTGCCAGATATCCGAATCGCTCCAGGAATAAATAATGTAATCCCCGCTGCCGCACCAGTCGCAGAATCGTGTCAGAACCGCCTCAAAGCCGTCTGCATCGGCGAGCATCTGCGTAGTGATCCCCGTCAGCTTCTGAATCCTGCCGTACACCTTGTCGCTGAAGACCGGTTTGACATATTCCTTGAAGCTCCCTGTCTCTTCCAGATTCTCATCCAGCATGACGGCGCCGATCTCGATCGTCTCGCGCTTCCAGACCCCGGGCTCCTCATACACTTTCAAGATCGGGTGCATTTCCAGATCTACGAAAATTCGTCTCATGTTCCCTCCTCATCCGTTTCACTTGTCTGCTCTTTCTATGATGTTTTCATTTATTTTATTCAAGGCTCGCAGAGCGAGCCGCTGCGCCACGTGCGGGCTGCCCTTTGGCAGCATCTTCCTTTCCGCACGTGTGTACATTATTATACCGGGTCAGAGGGCCAATTTTGTCACCTTGCAGTTTGCTTCTAACCATGATTATCCTCAAAGCTCATAAATCTTTGAATATTTTGCCTCCAGATAATCCAGGAAATCCACCGGCGTAAACTCACGTTCCGTGATATCTCTGATCCACTCCTGCGGAGAGAGTCTGTCCGCCTTGGCAAAAACGTGCCCGATCATCCAGCTGTTGACCGGCGCAAAGTTCCCCTCGCGAATCGCCGCGTCTACGTCCACTTCCTGCTTCATGCGGTTGTAGTACATGGCGTTGTAGAAATTGCCGATGGCATAGGTCGGAAAATATCCGAAGCCGGACGTCCAGTGAACGTCCTGCAGGACGCCGTTTCTGTCGGAGGTCGGCTCTATTCCGAGGTACTCTTTGTACTTGCGGTTCCACATGGCGGGAATGTCCTCCACCTTGATTTCTCCCGCAAACAGCGCTTTCTCGATCTCATAGCGGATGATGATGTGGAAGGTATAGGTGAACTCGTCCGCCTCTGTGCGAATCAGCGAAGGCATGACCACATTCAGGGCTTCGTAGAACTCCCTCTCGGATACATCTGCCATCACCTGCGGGAAGATCTCACAGACCTTGGGATAAACGAAGTGCACGAAGGCTTCCGACCTGCCGATCCTGTTCTCATAGAAACGGGACACGGACTCGTGCATGCCCAGCGTCTTTCCGCCGATAATAAAGTGGTCGTAGTTCTTCTGCGGCTGGTTCTGATCAAAGAGCGCATGCCCGCCCTCGTGAATGACGGAGTACATGCTGGACAGGAACTGGTCCGGGTAATAGTGCGTGGTGACACGGATATCATTTCTGCCCATTCCGGCCGTGAAGGGATGCTCCGAAGTCGTGATTGCGCCGCGATCGAAATTGAAGCCCATCTGCGCAAGGAGCCATTTAGCCATCTTAGCCTGCTGCTCATCTTCTACCCTTCGGCTCAGGAAATCGGTGCGGATCTCCTTGGAACTCTTCTGTATTTTCTCCAAAAGCGGGATCAGCCGCTCCTTGCAGGCGCCGAAGACCTCATCCAGCACCTCCGAGGTCATGCAGCGCTCATAGTCGTCCAGCAGCGTGTCATATGCCGTTTTGCCCGCCGCGTCTGCGCCCCGCAGCTCGATCATACGCCTGCCCACATCCGCCACTTCCTTAAGCGAAGCGGCAAACAGGCTGTAATCCGACGCTTCCCTCGCCTTGCTCCAGTTCACGAAAGCCCGGTTGAAAGTGAGCATAAACTCGTGCTGCAGCTCCGGCGTCACGTTTTTGCTCTGCAGGTAGTTCCTGTGCAGCTGCTCCGCCATGACGCGGTCGAATTCTTCGAGCTCTTCGCGGTGCTCGAACAGGTACTCGGCAGCTTCGATAAAGGCCGGCTCCTTGATCAGTTTATAGGACTGGTTATTGAGAAAGGCCCACACTTCGCCCTGCTCCTCCATCGATTCGATGGGGCAGATCGTCTCCTGATCGTAGCTCAGGACGTTAACCGCGTGATCATATTTCTCCGCGATCGCAAGGATCCCCTTCACGTACTCCAGTTTCTGCGTCAAAATCGTCTTCTGTTCCATATTGTATAGTCTCCCTTATGCTGTCTATGTTTTGATCCGGATATTACTGCAGCCTCCGCTCCATTTCATGCCAGACGCCGCCGCCCCACACAGAATCCGAAATTCCCAGATCCGTGAATCCCATCTTCTCGTACATGCCGACTTTCTCTTTGTGGGCCGTCAGAACCATGCGGTGCTTTCCACGCACCTGGCTCCATATTTCGTAGAGCCGCAGAAGTTCTCCGGCCAGCCCCTGCCTGCGATACCGGGGCAAAATATCGAGTCCCAGCAGGTACACCGTCTGCGCCGCCGGATCGTGGAGCGACAGATCGGTAAAGAACGAGTCACTGAAGTGCACCTCATCCGAGGCGATCCCGCACAGAAAGCCCGCAACCTTCCCTGTCTCCCGGTCTATGGCCACGAGAAAGATCTCCGGAATCTTCTCGGCAAACCGGCACATGATCTCCATGGGCTTTGCCTCCTCGGGCGGGAAACAGACGCTGTCCATCTCACCGGCCTGTGTTCCCTCCTCGGGAAGGATCTGCCTGAACTGATAGCGTTTCAGAAGCGCCTCGTCCGCATAGACATTGAACAGGATCTCGGGGTCCTCATAGGTCAGGATTCCCGTGAACTGCGGCACCTTGAAGCGGTCCATGAACAGCATGCATTTGCACATGAAAATGTAGAACACGTTGCAGCCGCAGCCGTACAGCGTCTCATAGTTGGCCTGCCCCTTGGCGATCACGACGTCCGCCGAAAAAACCGCTTCCCTCGCTTCCCGGGACATGATGCGCAGCACCGATCCGTCCGTCGCATTCCCGTTGCCGATGCAGCGCCCCAGGGCAGTGAGTCCGACCTGTTCCGCGTCGACCATCGTCGCGTCATTGGCGACCGGTCCTCCTCTGACTATTACGGTGACCTTCACATCCGGGTTAATTCGCAGCAGCTGACGGAGCAATATTTTGTCCATGACGATCTCGCCGCAGTTGTCCGTGATATACACAAGACTCCGCGCCTTCTTCGTCCGCTCCCGCAGCTGCTGCAGGCACTGCTCGTCCACAGTGATATCCGGCGCGCGGTCGATCAGCTCCATGAGCCTGCTCTCTTCCACCTTATCGAGCGCGGAGAAATCGATAAAATTCCCCATCATCGCGTACTGCACGGCGCTCCTGAGCGAATCCTCCGACGCCAGTACGTGGCCGTCCAGATTCGGCTCTATCTCCAGCATCAATTCGTTAAAGTGGTGCTTGATCTGCGCAAAGTCCATCTCTTCCTCTCCGAACAGGCGCTCACGAAGCTCCCTCACTTCCCGAAAGACCTCCGGGCCCGTGGGCACGGCCCCGGGCTGATCCATGAGTTTCTGTAAGCGTTCCCTGTATTCCTTTACCGCTTCTTCCGATGCATTTTCCGGATAGCGGTCTATGTACCTGTCATACATGCAGTCCCGACATGTGCCGTTCATTTGTCACCTCGCAGCAGCGACTCCGGCGGGAAATTCTTTCCCGTCCGCGCCAATCACTTTCTCTTGTATCCCGTCACCATGGTCATGACAAAACAGACTACCGTTCCCCATGCAAAGAATTTATGCCACTTCATATATTCGCTCCTTTTCTTCTTAACAGGTTTTGCTGTCTCGATTCCCGTCTGCATACGGATCTCATCTCCGCTGTGCACGTAGTGCAGCCGGTCTCCCATCAGCTTCTTCATGGCGCTGTAGGGCTCGACGCCCGTGCAGTGGCCGGTATAGAACACGGTCTTATACTTCCGCAGCGCCAGCGCCGTGTCGATGATCATATTGATATCTGCATCCGAATAGCCGTGCCTGCGCATCATGTGGAAGCCGCTGATCACAACGTCCGGCTCTCCGCCGTAAAGCTCCCGATAGCGGTCCAAAATATTGAGAATCCCGTGGTGCGCGCACCCCGAAAGCAGGATCGACTTGGTCCCTTCCCTGATCACCAGGCACTGCTCATGCGCAAAGTCATCCTGTACAAAATCTTCTCCCGCCTTCTTCTTCAGCCGCTGGTTGGCAGACGGGACAGGATGCTCACTGCCGATCCCGGAGAAAATGGAGAGTTCCTCATCAATCTTATAGATTCCCTCTTCCGCACTCACTTTCACTACCTGTGAAAGTTCCCGGATTTCCGCCGCCAGTCCGATATAATGCGGCTCCCCGGCCTTATTCACAGAATAATACTCCCCGAAGGCCGCTTCAGGAACATAAATCTTCGCATCCGGATTGATCTTTGCAAAGGGCAAAATACCGCCGCCGTGATCGTAATGACCGTGGCTGAGCACGACTGTGTCAACTGTCGTCAGGTCAATCCCCAGTTTCTGTGCGTTTTCCAGCAGCAGCTCCGTCTGCCCTGTGTCCATGAGCAGCTTATGTTTCTCTGTCTCAATGTAAAAGCACAGCCCGTGCTCGACGCCGCAGCCTGACTTTCCTTCTGTATTTTCAACAAGATTTATGATGCGCATTGGTACCTCCTGTTGTCATTTTTGTTTATTAATACTAACCTCTGTTAATCAATAGTAGCAAAACCTCGGAAGGGGCGCAAGTAAAGGAGAATGCGGCAGTCGGCGCAAAAGGAATGATGATCCGCCCTTATACCACACTTTTTTGTCCGCATACATCCGTGACCGCCTTGACTTTTACCTGTCCCGAAACTAAGGTATTTTTATGTAGGGGATTCCGGGGAACGCTCATTAACGCAGGCTGGAAGTAATGCAGTTTGGAGGCGAGAATATATGAGATACGAAATGGAAGTCAATTACCCACCGCTTAGACGCTGGCGCGTCTTGAAGCGGGGGCTTGTGAGAGAGAGAAGGCTTTGCTTTTTCTCTCTTCCACAGCCCGGTTGACCAGCCTAAGTGCTTTTGGCACTACGTTAAGAGGGTCACGGTACCCGTGGGCGTACAGCCTAACCTGCGGCAATGCCGCCCGTGGTTAAACAGTCCTGAAGGGAAGGGACAGTGCCGCGGGCACGACAAGCCCTCTTAACATTGGCGAAGGCTGCACTACAGCGTAAGCTGGCTTACCGCCACAAGTGGTCAGGAGGAAAAATGGTTTATGTATTAAGCGCATCAGGGAATCCCCTGATGCCGACGCGGCGCTTCGGGCATGTAAGGCGCATGCTCCGCAGCGGCAGGGCAAAAGTCGTAAGGCGGACGCCCTTTACGATACAGCTTATGTATGAGAGCACGGCTTATACGCAGCCTGTATCATTAGGAGCCGATGCCGGTTCAAAACACATCGGCGTATCGGCGACGACAGAAAAGTCTGTCCTCTATGAGGCGGACATCGAACTGAGGAATGACATCGCAGGACTTCTCTCCACAAGGAGGGAGGCGAGGCGTTCTAGGCGCAACCGTAAGACGCGGTACCGTGGGCTCAGGTTCCTGAACAGGACGAAGTCAAAGCATAAGGGATGGCTGGCACCCTCTGTGGAACAGAAGGTACAGACGCACCTTACGGCTGTACGGAAGGCCTGCCGGATGCTCCCGGTATCGAAGATCACGGTCGAGACGGCAGCCTTCGATACGCAGCTCCTTAAATCACAGGAGAAGGGCCTTGCTCTCCCGGAAGGGACAGACTACCAGCGGGGAGAACAGCTCGGCTTCTGGAACGTAAGGGAATACGTGATGTTCAGGGACGGACATACCTGCAGGTGCTGCAAAGGCAGGTCCAGGGATCCCGTACTGGAGGTACACCACATACAGAGCAGGAAGACCGGCGGCAACGCCCCGGACAACCTGGTGACATTGTGCCGTACCTGCCATAAGGGATACCACGACGGGACGGTAAGGCTGCCGGACAGCATAAGACGCGGGAACAGATATAACGACGCGGCCTTCATGGGGATCATGCGGTGGACGGTGTATAACAGGCTGAGGGAGGAATATCCGGGAATGGTCCATATGACCTACGGCTATATCACCAAGGATACCCGGATCCGTCACGGACTGCCGAAAGAGCACTGTATTGACGCCAGGTGTATCAGCGGCCATCCGGAAGCGGAGCCTTCCGGTGAGGTCTTCTTCCAGAAGAAGGTGCGTTGCCACAACCGGCAGATCTACAAGGCAAAGACATACAAAGGCGGCGTCAGGAAACGGAACCAGGCCCCGTATCTTGTAAAGGGCTTCCGGCTCTTCGACAAGGTGGAATATGCCGGGCAGGAATGCTTTATCTTCGGAAGACGCAGCAGCGGGTACTTCGATATCCGCAGACTGGATGGGACAAAAGTACACGCAGGAGTCTCGTATAAGAAGCTGAGGTTCCTTGAGACGAGGCATACAACACTTACGGAAAGGAGGACGGCGGGGTAAGCAGGCCGCAGGGCCGGCATTCCTCCCGCCGCCTTAGAGGCGGGGGTATCCTGCCGGAGAAATGATGAATTATGAGCGGAAAATGGCCAGAAAACAGGGTCGCACTGAGGGTGAACTGCTTAAACTGATTCAAATGGTCGCCAAAAAAGTCCTGAAAGGCAAGAGTATTTCGGTAATCGCTTCTGAACTGGAGGAACCAGAGGACTCTGTAAAGCTAATCTACGATACTCTGGCTGCTAATCCGGGTGCAGTTCCGGAAGAGATTCTCATCCGGCTGCAGCAACATAAGGCATGTTAATGGTTGGCTCCTCGAGCCATTCCGATAAGTTTAGGGGGTAACAAAATGGGGTCTTACGATCTGAAGCGTCTTGAAATCGCCATTCAATACATCCGGCGCATGTCCGAAGGGAAAAATCCCGTCACAAACAGACCTGCACCGGATAATGAAGTTTTAACTAATATGAATGTACATCGCTGCTTGAAGTTCATCGATGAAGTGCTGACCGATGTTCAGAAAAGCGGCGGAACCGTCGGTATGGTCTCTCAGCGCGCTCACAAGCAGTCTGTTTCCGAAGTGTTTCCCTATGATGCACTGGCGCAGTATCAGTATCTGCAGGACCAGCAGATCTCCTACTTCCTGAAGCAGCTTGAGGAATATCTTCCGGAAGGACAGAAAATACCCGTTCCTGCCACAACGATCACGTTGTGGATGCGCGAAAACGGATATCTTGAGAAGAAAGTGATCAATGATACTGGCAAGGAAAACTCTGTTCCCACCCGAAAAGGCGAAGAACTCGGTCTCTATATGGAGAAAAGCGGCATCTATCCTAACGAGTACTACCGCGTCTACTACAACGAGAAAGCCCAGCGCTTCATCATCGAGAACTTCCGACGCATTCTCACCGAATCCGAGGCGATCCGAGAGCGGAATCGCCAGGAAAAGAAAAAAGAAGGTTCTCCGCGCAGCGCGAGGCAGAGTGGCGGAGCAGACAGGCATAAGACCGGTAATGTAACCGCTCCCGGTAGGACGGGCGATCAAGCCATTTATGGGAATCCGAACCGTGTTTCGGAAGCACCTTTACCGGAAGATTTCGCCGCTTCGGAGCCTGCTCCTGTAGAAGATCTCCCTCAGGAATACTATGACATGCTCAGAGACGGATGGGACAGTGCGGACGGCAGGGCGCCGTGGTGATGTGATGATTGAATTGGATTTAGTATGAGTTCAACTACTCAATATAATACGCACAGAAGGTATCACCCTCTGTGCGTGTTTTCATCCATATTACTTTCAATAAACTTCTCTTACTGCATATTCAGCCTGCGAATGGGTAAACCCTTCAAATTCCAGCTGTTCTACAAGTCCGCTCCTCGAGAAAGATGAATACTCTAAATACTGCTTTGCTTTTTTGACCGCCTGCTCGTTCCAATCAGCACCACAATGATCCGCCGCATATACAGCCTCGGAGTGGGAATAGCCCTCAAATTCCAGCTGTTCGATCAGCCCCGAATAGGAGAATGCCGAATAGTTCAAATATTGATGCGCTTTCTCGAGGGCATTTTTCTCCCCGGATGTTATAGCACCACTGTCCGACCCCAAAGAGGATTCAGAGTGCTGATCGGAATAAACACTTTTCTTTTCATTCGAAGAGGGCGATGTTGGATATTCCGATAAATGATCCGCATAATTATACTTCACTGTACCATTATGAATCCATAAGATATAATCGCTCTCGTCATATGATTGACTGTTGTTCCAACTATCTACCCAATAAATGTTTACGTTCTCAGCTTTTCCCCCGATCTTTGTAACACTCAGAAGCGATTCGCTGAAAGACTTCATGGAATCCACAAGCTTCTGCCAGGAATCATTCAGCTTGGAATTGTTCGTATTGAGTGCCTCCCTTAGGTTGTCCGGAGCCTGAAAGTATACATTGAGCTCGCTTTTATTCTTGTTGTAGATAAGCTCATGCTCATAATCTGCAAAATTTTCGTCCAGCAACGTCTCAATCTTCTTAAAAGTATCCGATTCATCGAAAGGAGCCTCATAGTTCTCCACCGATTCCGGCGTGCCGTCTCCCCGGTCCAATGTATAATCGCAGGACTCTCCCCACATAATGCGCAGTTTATCCTTTCCAAAAAGGAGATGGAACTCCTGCTCATTTCCATACAGGTTTCCTTTCGGTTCCGATTCAAACAGATATCCTTTCTCCGTTGAATCGCTCACTTCGCCGTCCCCGATCTCTCCCATATAGCCCGAATATACGACCGTGCTATATATTTTTCCCTTGGAAAGATAAAATGTAACTTCTGCGCTGTATACATTTCCCCTTTCTGTTTTATTTGCAAACTTTCCGCTGCAGTCTTTTAAATCCTTCAGCTGCTGAATGAACTCTGCCTGCTCTGAATCTGTGGATGCACTGTCCTTCAGCTGCTCGTAGGCGTCATCAACTGATGTATGCTCAGAAGCTTTAATTTCAGATATCAGATTATTATCCTTCACTGTTTTGTCAGAACTGCCGCATCCTGTCATGATCGGCAGGCAGAGCACCAATGCAGCGGTTACCAGCGCTCTCTTAATGTGAACAGAATTCGTTGTCAAATCAATACTTTTAATCATATTTAATTTGCCGCCTGCCTGCTGTGCATTATTTATTAAAATCAAATGCCGAAATGACATCGACCTTGACTTCGCCGTCTTCATATGTATAAGGAATCTCTATTTTTCCGTCGATATCGTTGGTGCATATGATATATCCGTTCCTCACCTCATATGTTCCGCCACTTGTGTTAAAAGAAGTCCTGAGCTCATACTCATTGGGCTCCCAGAACTCGATCTGGTATTTCATGCTGTTCACATTGACATCCCACTGATAGCCGTTGATCTCTTCCTTTACTGCCGCGGTTCTTTCACTGTCCGCATCCTCGAGAGCCCACATCTCTTCTTCGTATCCTTCCGGATCAGCCATTTCAGCCACTTCCTCGGGGCTGTCGCAGAAAACTATATCATCTGTTGTGAACCTGATCTTATCCGCATCCGGTATTTGTGACTTGGATATGGTTATGCTTCTGCCGGGTTCAAGGTCCCCCTTGGGAATCTCGAATGTTTCTACAAATTTTCCATCTTCACCCACGTATACTTCTTTCAGATAGGCTCCATTATGATAATTTCTCAAATAACGACTTTCCTTTTTAGATCTTCTGGCCGGATAAGTATTTGCGTCATTGATCGTAATATTCATACTTTTGCTGTCGATCTTCAGGTTCTTGTCCTTTGTGTGCGCTTTATAGAAAATATACATGAAGCGCATATTCTCGTTGTCCTCCGTAGAGTAGGAATTATCGACATACACGCCTTCAATTGTCATATAATCGGTCTCTTTGACAGCCGCTCCTCCTTTGTCCTCTCCTACTGAATTTTCTGCTGTTCCATTCACTGCATCATTGACACTGATCCTGTATTCGTTTTCGCCGACATAGGAATCTCCATCCTTTATAGAGATCCGGATCTCAGCCTCTAATGTGTATAAATCCTCCAGCGAATCCAGCGCTGTCGGATCCGGATTTGTATTATAATAAATATTATAAGAATAGGTCTTCGTTTTACCCGGTGCCGGCCCCGAGTTTCCGTCCAGCATAGACGCAGTGACACTTTCGTCCTTAACATAAGCATCCTGCAAGTTGAAAAGATATTCCTTTTCACTGTTATTATGCACTTTCAGGGTTATGTACTTTTCTATTTGCGGGCTCCTTCCGGCCCACTTTACTTCCTTTTCGAAGAACTGTGTCAGTTCGACTGTCAAATATTCATTGTCAAGAAGAATCGTGTCGGTAAAATCTATTTTCTTGTATTCAGCAGAGGATCCCGCTGCAGCTGTATCCGTCTGAGATGCCGGCAGAGGAGTTGCGGTCTCTGCCTTTTCTTTGTATTCCTTAACTTCATCCTCGCTGAGTCTTGCAAAAGCTATACCGCTAACCTCAAGGCTTTCCTTATCTCCTTCTTTTTTCTTTGTATAGGGATATTCTTTCTCTGCGGCCTTGACTGTCACGGTTTCAGCATTCTCTTCCCACTCTATATCCGTTTTATAAGCCCAAGGTAAATAATCCGGTTTTGTCTCCCCTTCATATTTCAATTCACTAAGCACTATTCCTGTCCCGCCGTCATCTAAAAGCAAAACAGCCCCTTCTTCTGCCTTCCATCCTCCTATGCCGGAAAACAGCCCTATATCTTCAGTCCCGGTGCCGCTTCCACTCGAACCAGCCCCACCAGAACCGGATCCACAACAACTAAGCAGACCGGCTAATAATAGTAATGCTGTAAAGATCATAATTCTTCTTTTCATCAATACTCCCCCTCCCATAGGAATTAATGCCCTTTCACATTATTACCCTATTTGACTAGTATTATGGTATATTATACTACTTTTCCTTATTTAATACTACTTTATCAATTCGAATTCGAAGAATACTTATAATAAGAAGCATGAATACTCAAAAGCCTTTAAAAAGTAAAGTAAGCATCACACTCGACGAAGAAGTGATCAGGAGAATCAAGGAACTGGCCGAGGCGGACGACCGCAACTTCAGTCAGTATATTAATCTTGTGCTGAAAAAGCATATTGAGAGCAAGAGCAGCTCCGAACGACAGTCGAAATAATCCTTGACATTCTCCTTCAAAAGAATACTCGGAACAGATCGGATGGGCAGACAATTTTCTTTGAGCCATGCCGACAGTTACGCGTCCATTGGACGCTCACTGTCGCGGCATTCGCCGTATGTGTCCAGTCCTGCTGCCATCCGATTATGAGCAAGCTCCCATCGGCTGGCAGCAGCCCCGTCCACGCATGGCTCATTGCTACGCACAAAAAATACTCACAGAAGCAAGCCTCTGTGAGTATATTATTCTTGTGCCTTTCTTTAATGGTGGGCTCTGAGCCCACTTCTTAAAATTCCGTACTGATCATCCCTTCCCAGTAGCCGATCTGTTCACCGCCATCCGCGTAAATCCAAATCTTATAGGACCGGTCAAACAGATTATAGGTGCTGTCCTCTTCGGAATAGTTCGCTTCTGCCGTCTCCCCGCTCTTGTATTCCTTTCCGTCGCTCCAGGTATCAGAGTCATTTCCGGTGGGATCGTCAATCCGGAAGGTAATTGTTGTCGAACCGTCGGGCGGACCGCCGCTCAGCTTTGCCCTTATAAAAGCGGACTGCATAGAACCGAAGGAGTACGCCATGCCTGTGCTGACGGAGACGTGCCACTTGTAGATCTCCTCTCGCAAGTCCTCCGCTCCTTCGTAGCCCTGATCCACGAGTTCCGCAATATACTCGTACGTTGTATCGGTCGGCTCCTCCTGTGTATTCTCGCAATACTCGTACTGCGTCTCCCGCGCGCGCTCATCCGAGTCTTTATACCCAGGAATGCTCTTATAAGAACTGACTGCAGCCGAATAACTTCCGTTCTCCGCTTCCCTCGCCGCCTTGCGGTAGATGCTCTCCGAGGCCTTTTCCGCAGCATCCTTATAATCTCCGAGCGAGCTGTATTTTGACGCGGCCTCGTTGTAATCCTCCTTGGCCAATGCCGCTTCCGCCTGTTCGTAATCAGTTTCTTTGATCAGTTCCGAGAGCTCATCGCTGTCCCACGCGCCGGCCTCCTGCATCTGCTCGTAGATCAATCTGGCGTTGCTCCACTGCTGCGCCTTCTTCTCGGCTTCCGCAGCCGCCAGGAACTGTTCATGCGCGGCGTCGAACTCTTCTTTCTGACCGGCGCCGCATTTCTCCAGGGCCATATAGGCGTTCGCGATCAGCTTGATTTTTCTGTAGGCGTTGCTCTCCTTGAAGTCCGCCGTATACTCCCGCGCCTTTTCCAGAGTGAGCGCGGCGCCGGCTTCCCAATGCTGCTGCGCGTCCACCGCACCGGCCTCCTTCTGCTCGTAAAGCGCCACCAGTCCGTCTTCAAACCTGTCATCGTCGAGATCACAGCCGGCCTTCGCGTAGCTGTGGACTGCCTTCCAGGTCGCCTCCTCCCCATAATTGTTAGTCAAAATATCCCTGATCTGATTGGCATTCTCTGACTTTCCGGCTTTGAAGCACCGCTTCATTACGGCTTCCATCTCGTCACGTACTGCCTGTTTCTGGCCGGCGTTCATTCTTCGATAGGGATGCTCCCCGGCAAATTCTTCGACGGCAGTAAGGATCTGCACGTCTTTCACCTCATACTGCTGCATAGTGGACAGCTCCGCGCGGATGGCTTCCTCCTGCCTTGCCGGGTAGACGAAAAGCCCCCAGACGACTCCCGCCAGGATCAGCACTGCCGCCACGACAACGCCTGCCAGCGCGATCCTGGCCCGCACTCTGTAGCTCTTATTCATCGGGTCAAAGCCCGGGATCTTCTCTAATCTCTGATCAAGCGCTGACGTGTGTTCTCTGATCCTCTGGATCTGCCCCTTCATCTGCGCGGCCGACGTATAGCGCTTCTTGGGATCCATCTCCGTCGCTTTCTCGGCGATCCGCTTCGCGTCCACATTTCCGGGAAGCATACGCTCAATGAGCTTTCCCAGCGCATAGAGGTCTGTCCTGACATTGGACTGCGCAAAGCCGTACTGTTCCGGCGCGGCAAGCCCCTGCGTGCCGATCATCATGGTGTCCTTATCCTGTCCGGCGATGTATATTTTGGCGGCGTCGTAGTCGATGATCTTTACAATGCCATCATCCGTCACCATGATATTCGAAGCCTTGATATCCCGGTGGATGATCGGTGGGTCGGCGGCGTGCAGGAAGGAAAGACCGTCGCAGATCTGCATCAGGTAGTCGATGCGGTCGGAGAAGGTGAATGTTTCGACACCGGCACCGACTGTGTCGCTTGCATCGGTATTTTCCGCCTCGCGCAGAATCTCATCCAGCGTCCGGCCCTGGATCAGTTCTTCGATGACAACCAGTTTCTCTCCGTCTTTCCAATAAGCCTGAATGCCGGCTACATTCCGGTTCTTGTGCTCCCGCAGATAGGCGTAGACATGTTCGTTGTAGACATCCAGCGTCTTCTTAAAATATAATTTCCCTGTGGGGACATCCCTGACGACGGATTTTCCGTCTTCCAGGACGCGGATTTCATCGTAGAGTGCGTTTTCGCACAGTTTTTCGAGTTCTGTCATGTTTTCCCCCAATCGACAAGGATTGTCTTACTTTATCGCACACCATGATTATAGCACGAGTCAGCTTTTCGGATATGCATTGCAGGAAATCTGTGCTGCCGGCAAACTACTCTAGAGAGGAAACACATATGGACGAATCAACCACAAGGAAACTCGCCGACGTACTGTCCGGCATCGATAATACGCGGGACATGGAGAAGTTCATGGAGGAGCCCAAGGTCTCAGACAGTTTCAAGAACTTCCCCGACTACTTCCGATCCCTTTCTGCCGTACAGCAGATCGAGAGCGGCGAAATGATCCGGAGGAGCGGTCTCGAGCGCTCCTACTATTATCAGGTGATGAAAGGCACCCGGAGCCCGAGCCGCGACAAGGTGCTGCGCCTGTGCATTGCTGCCGGCCTGAGTCTTCGCGAGACGACCCGCGCTCTGGAGCTGAGCGGCAATGCGCCACTGTATCCCAAGAATCGAAGGGATATCATTCTAACTGTGGCGATCAACCAGTCCGTCTCTGTGGACGACGCCAACTTGCTGCTCTTCAAGTATGGGGAGGAGCCGCTTGCATGAAAAAAAGGCCACCGCAACGCGGTGGCCTCTCGCCTTTTCACTGGTTATTCTCATATCACCCTTCAAACGGCACCACATGCGTCACCGCATCCGCAGGCTGAATCCTGCACTCGCCGTTGTCGAGGTCGATCAGCACATACTTGTTGTTGCCCATGCCCAGTTCCTTCATGTAGCTGAGCTGGCGATGGCCGTGCCTCGTCTCAATTCTCTCCACCAGGTCGTGATGGTCTTCTTCCTTCAGTGCGTATACCAGATCCACGCTGGCCGTATCAACGGCACAGATGTCCAGCGATGCGAGAATTCCGATGTTGGGCGTCACAACGGGTGCTGCCGCCACGCCTTCGCAGTCGCAGGATACGGACATGTTGCGCAGAACGTTGATGTAGGCGATGCTTCCGGCAAAATAGTCAATGGTCGCCTTTGTCGACTCCGCCATACGCTCCATCAGCTCTTCCATGGCGATGCCCCACTGATTTCCGGAATCCGCCGTGTGGATCCACTTCTTACCTTCCTTGCCGTCGGCACAGCCGATGCCGATGTTCTTGTTGGAGCCGCCGAAACCGCCCATGGCGTGGCCCTTGAAATGGGTCAGTGCCAGGAAGGAGTCGTAGTCCGGCAGGGACTTTCCTACAGACATTTCGGTGAACCACTTGCCGCCTTTAACGGGAAGCGTCGCCGTGCCGAATTCATCGGTGATATCCACGGGAGCGAAGGTCCATCCGTTCACTTCAAGAGTCTTGCGGTGTTTCTCGGTCGTGTCGCGGTCACCCTCGTAATAGGTGTTGGTCTCGATGATCGTCGCACTGTCGAATTCCTTCAGTTCTTTGTCAAACAGATTCTGCACCCAGGGCCTGGGAATGATGTTGGGTCCGTGCTGCTCGCCTGTGTGGAGCTTGACCGCTACTTTGCCGTGCAGCACACCGCTTACTTTCTTGTAGATCTTCTCGAGTCCTTCCGCGGACAAATCTCTGGTAAAGTAAACAATAGACTCGCATCCGGTCCTGTTCTCATAGGGTACATAAAATTCGCCGCCTTTTCCGGCTGTCATTCTTACTGCCATAGATTACCTCCTCAGAAAATGCACCGGGCCTGTAAAACAAGCCTCTTATTATTGGCCTCTTCTTACGCGTACACGATCACCGCCACAAGTTCGACGACTTCGTCCGTCTTGTTAGCAATGCCGTGGCTCTCACCTGTAGGACATACTGTCACATCCCCTGCATGAACCGTGCGGATCACACCGTTATCATTATATTCTGCCGTGCCTTTAAGGATATAGAAAAGCTCCGCATCTTTGTCATGAAGATGATATCCGATGCTGCAGCCGGGGTTTAAAGTAATCTTAGCAAAAAGTCTGCCTTTGCCGTTCAGTTCTTCGGGACCTGTGATAAAGTTTGTGATCTGCACGGTCCCGTCGCCGTCACGCATATGCTCGCGATACTCGATCGCGCAGTCCTGTCCTTTTCTGATCATGGGAATTCCTCCGTATTGTATAACGATAGATACAATTATTGTAACTATCATTATACAATACTCAGAAAAATACTGACAATGCTGTGACTATGAATCTTTTTCCACTTTCTCGTAGGTAAACGTATTTAAAAATCGTCTGGCTCTCTCGGTGCCGGGATGCTCGAAAAATTCTTCGGAATTTCCCTCTTCCACGATATTTCCTTCGTCGATGAAGATGACCCTGTCTGCGACCGCTTTGGCGAAGGACATCTCGTGGGTGACGATCACCATGGTCCTGCCCTGTTTTGCCAGCGTCAGCATGACGTCCAGCACTTCTCTCACCATTTCGGGATCCAGCGCCGCAGTCACCTCATCGAAGAGGAGCACTTCCGGGTGCATGCACAGAGCCCGGACAATGGCCACGCGCTGCTTCTGCCCGCCGGAGAGCTGTCTGGGATAGCTGTCTTTTTTGTCGGAGAGACCGACCCGCTCCAGGAGCTGCAGGGCCTCCACCTCCACTTCCGGGCGGCTGCGCTTCTGGACAAGGACCGGCGAAAGGATGATGTTCTCGAGAATGGTCATATGCGGGAACAGTTCATAGTTCTGGAAGACCATACCCACTTTCTGGCGGATGCCGACGATCGAGCGGGCATTTCCGTCCACTTTTTTGCCCCGGAAGGTGATCTCGCCATCCTGTATGGGTTCCAGCCCGTTGATGCAGCGAAGCAGCGTGCTCTTGCCGCAGCCCGACGGGCCGACGATGACAACAACTTCTCCCTCCCTGACGGCAAGTGAGAGGCCGTTCAAGACCACGTTGTCTCCAAACTTCTTAGTAATATTCTCTATTTTGATAAGTTCGCCCATTAGCTCCACTTCCTTTCCAAATACCGTGAGAACATACTGATTGGCCAGCATGCGGCAAAATACAGAAGGAACACACACGCATATACCCCGAAGGCCGCGTGCGGCGAAGATTTGCGGTTGGCCTCGATGATCTGCTGCCCTACCTTGAGCACTTCCACCACGCCGATCATCATCGCCAGGCTCGTGGTCTTGATCATTCGCGTGACCAGGTTAATGGAGAGCGGGATCAGGCGGCGGAGCGTCTGCGGGATGATAATGCGGCGATAGATCTGCCCCTCTTCCATTCCAAGCGCCGCCGCGCTCTCATATTGGTGTCTTGGAATACTGATCAAGGCGCCGCGCACAAGATCCGCCATCTCCGCGGTGCCCCAGAAGGTAAATACGATGATTGAGGCAATCTCCGCCTCGATGTTCCAGCCGAACACTCTGGTCGTCCCGAAGAAGACGATAAAAAGGAGCACCATCTGCGGCATCACGCGCACGATCTCCAGATAGACGCGGGTGACCGCTTTGATGACCGGATTGTCTCCGGTCATCAGAACGCCAAGGGCCAGCCCCAGTACCATGCTGATGGCCACTGCGATCAGACTGATCCTCAGTGAGATCCACAGACCGCCCAGAAGGCGCTGCATATTGATGCCCTTGAAGAGCACGTCAATCCCCAAAGCCTGCATACCGCAGCCTCCTTTCCAGGAAACTCCCGAGTGTGGAGACCGGAAGCAGAATGATCAGATAGAAGAACACAAGGAGCGTCAGACATTCCAGCGTCTTGTAGTAAAGGCCGATCAGGTCTTTGGCCGTGAACATCAGGTCCATCAGGCTGATGGCGGAGAAAACGCTGGTCTCCTTGAGCAGAAAGATCACATTGGCCACAAAGGCCGGTACGCTGATGGACACCGCCTGCGGCAGTATGATATGCAAGACCGCCTGCTGCCTGGTCATGCCCAGTGACAGCGCACTCTCCATCTGGATGGGCTCCACTGCCTCGAGGCCGCTCCGAAAGGTCTCCGCCATGTAGGCGCCGCCCAAAAGAGCCAGCCCCAGTACGCCGCAGGGCTCCGCCGGGATCTCCAGCCCGATCTTTGGAAGGCCAAAATACAGAAAGAACAGCTGCACCAGCAGCGGCGTATTTCTGAACAGTTCGATGTAGATTCCCACTATATTTTGCAAGACCGGAATCCTGTAGTGCCGGATCAGCGCGCACACAAAGCCCAGACCTATGGCGGCCGCAATGCCTGCCCAGCCGATCCGCAGAGTCAGAAACATCGCGTCCCGGTAAAGCGGCAGATAGGATACGATGACGTCCCATCGCAGTAGTTCCATGGTTCCCTCCTTTTTACGCAGAGTATCCTCAGGCGAGGGGAGTGCCTGAGGATACCGTATCTGTGTGTGAAATTGCCCATATTTCCGTCACAGATTCTACGTCGAAGTAAGATTTCTGGGCTCGGCGTCAGTTCTGTACCGGCGCTGCCGCCTGGCCGCCCTCAACTACCAGGGTCTCCTCAAACTCAGGACCGTAGGTATCTGTCAGTGTCGCTTCATAGTCCGCATGGAAGAATTTCTCTTCCCCGAGCTTAACGATTTCGTCGTTGAGCCAATTCAGAAGGGTCTCATTTCCCTTGGTCACTGCCGGCGCGATGGTATCTGCGCTGCCCAGTGAGTCAATTCCTACCGTATATCCTTCGTTTTCCGCCGCGAAAGCAATGACTTCCGTGTTGTCATTGGCCCACGCCACGCCGGTTCCGTTTTCAAAAGCGCTCTTAGCGGCTGCATAGGTGTCAAACTTCTGCAGCTTGATCTCCGGGTTGTTCTTGGTCAGATAGGTCTCCGCCGTCGTTCCGGAGATGACAATGACCTGATCGTCCGCCGTAATCTGAGACAGGTCCGTGATTACCCTGTCGTTGTGGGAGACAACACCCAGCGCCACGTTCATGTAAGGCAGTGCAAAGTCAACTTCCTCTGCTCTCTCGGGCGTCACCGTGAAGTTAGCCAGAATGATGTCCACTTTGCCGGTCTGCAGGTACTCAATTCTGCTTGCCGCTTCCGTCGAGACATATTCAAGCTCCACGCCCAGGTCCTGTGCGATCCTGTTGCCGAAATATACATCATATCCCTGATACTCACCGTTCTCATCTACGTATCCAAAGGGACTCTTGTCGGAGAACACGCCGATCGTGACCTTGCCGCTCGCCTGAATTTCCTCCAGGGTTCTGAATCCGGCATTTTCGCTCTCTGCGGTGTCTGCCGCTTCTGTTCCGGCAGCTTCCGCTTCTGTCTCCTGTGCCTGCGGCTCATCAGCGCCCTGTGCCGCTGTGCCCGATCCTGAGCCGCATCCGGCCAGAAGCGATCCAGTCAGGATCAGTCCCAGTACTGCGGCGCCCGTCTTCTTAATCCAATTCTTTTTCATAACTTTCTCCTTCTGTACCAACAACCTCAGAGGTCATGTATCCCTCAGGTCTGTTTCTTTCTGTCTTCCGCTCCGCCTCACAATCTTCCGGAGCCTTAGGAAATCGACCAAATCTGAGCAAATGTAAAAGCCCGGAAGCTTTTACAAACTCCCGGGCAGATGGCGAATCGTCTCTCACTTGTTTCAATGCAAATCCTCGATCCTTTTATCAGGCGTACCGATCAAGGACATGAAAGCATGTCAATACGCCTGGCCATACTATGTGCCCGGGAGTTAAACATTCGCATACACATCATGCAGTTGTTTCTCCATCTTACGTCAAACATTGCTTTCTCCTTCTGCTTTTCCCGCATTCACTGCAGGATTCAGTTTCTCTGTCCCTTGGGGACCGCTCAGTTGATCTGTTAAGGATACTATCACTATTAACCTAGTATGTCAATAGGTTTTATTTTCATTCTTTATTCCCATTAGTGCATGCAAAAAGCCGCACCCGAAGGTGCGGCCGATAAAATCACAATATCAGTCTGTGTTATTTTCTGGCATTCAAAAGTGCCTGCAGAAGCGCCGTTCCGTTGATGGCGTCATCCTTGTCATCCTTGTCATCCTTCTGCATGTTTGCAGCTGTTCCGAGGATCGCGCTGAAAATGCCGGGGACAGGGCTTGCCGAAGGTGCGGCCTGCTGTGTCATTGCTGCGCCGGAGCTCGCCTCCGATACGCCGCTCATCAGTGCGGGAGCCATGATCGCCAGAATCTGGTTGACCTGCTCGGCCGTCAGACCGGACTGCGCAGAAAGGTTGGTTGTAACTTCATCCTGTTTCTTGCCCAGGATATGGCCGATGATCTTGCCGCCGTCTTTCTCGTCCGCATTCTTGAGCTGAAGCTGCATCTCCTCCTTATTGTTGTGCTGCGCAAGTGCACCGAGAAGAGAGCTGACTCCCTCTCCCGAAGACGCGTTCTTGGTCATGTACTTAAGCAGGATCGGAACAGCAAGCATGATAAGCTTTTTAATCTGTTTCTGGGAAAGGCCCGTCTTTTTGGCTACCTGTCCAAGCGAATTCTTCGCTGTCAAAGCCGTCAGCAATAAACTAAGCAGATTCATAAATCCTCCCTCCTGTGCCGCCGGGCACATCCTGTCCCGCGGCCTGATCTTAATTAGTGTTCCCGCAGATCAGTACGCTCTGCGCTTAACAGTATTTTACCGCAACTGAAGCATTTATTCTTCTGTTTTCTGCCAAAACATTGCAAAACAATACGTTCTTTTTCTCTTCATGTTTGCCGCTTACAGCAGCTCCGCCATATCGTAAATCAGCTTCTCCGTCTTCTTCCATCCGATGCAGGCGTCCGTGATGCTCTTGCCGTAGACGCCTCCGCCCACCGGCTGATTTCCGTCCTCGATGTAACTCTCCACCATGAAGCCTTTCACCAGCTTCTTCACCTTGGGGTTGTAGCGGCAGGAGTGCAGCACTTCCTTGAGGATGCGCGCCTGCTCAAAGGGCTTCTTGCCGCTGTTGGCGTGGTTGCAGTCGATCACGACGGCGGGATTCTTCAGCTCCCACTTCTTATAGAGATCCGAGAGATAGAGAAGGTCCTCGTAGTGATAGTTGGGGTGCGTGACGCCCTGCCTGTTCACATAACCTCTGAGGATCGCGTGCGCGTAGGGATTTCCGTAGGAATGTCCCTCCCAGCCGCGATAGATGAAATCGTGCTCATGCTGCGCCGCCATGATACTGTTCATCATGACAGTCAGGTCTCCGCTGGTGGGATTCTTCATGCCGACAGGGCACTCGATGGCACTGGCGGTCAGTCTGTGCTGCTGGTCCTCCACGCTGCGGGCGCCCACCGCCACATAGCCCAGAAGGTCGTCCAGGTACTTGTGGTTTTCCGGATAGAGCATCTCGTCCGCGCAGACAAATCCCGTCTCCTTGACCGCGCGCATATGGAGCTCCCTGGTGGCAATAATGCCCTTGAAGAGATCGGGCGAAGCGTTGGGATCGGGCTGGTGGACAAGCCCCTTGTAGCCGTCTCCGGTCGTCCTGGGTTTGTTCGTGTAAATGCGGGGAACGATCAGAATCTTGTCACTGACCTGCTCCCGCAGCGGCACGAGCCTGGAAATGTAGTCGATCACGCTCTCCTCATTATCCGCGGAGCAGGGACCGATGATCAGGACGAGCTTTTCGCTGTCGCCGGAGAAGATCGCCTTGAGCTCCGCGATCGTTCTCTCCACTGTATCAGCCATATCGCCGGTCAGCGGATACATCTCCTTGGTCTCCATGGGGATTGGAAGTTTCCGCTTGAAATCCATGTACATCATAGTTTTGTCCTCCTTACCAGGTCAAAGTCTGACCACCACTTCAATGCCGTATCGAAGCACCGCCGGGTCTACCTTCTGTATTGTATAAGAGCCCACTGTATCCACACTCACGATGGAGACGAAGCCGTCGCCCATCTTCTTGTCATGCAGCACGGCCTTGTAGACCTCCTCGGGATCCGCGTGGACCCTCGCCGGAAGGTGCAGCGCGCCGAGTACGGGGACCAGTCTTGAGCGGACCGCCGGCGAGCACATGGGGATCATTCCCATCGCGACACATTCTCCGTGAAGAAGGCCGGTGACGCTCTCGATTCCGTGTCCGATTGTGTGTCCGAAATTCAATATTTTGCGCACGCCGCTCTCGCGCTCATCCTCTTCGACGACCTTTTTCTTGACTATGAGCGATGCGGCGATCACTTTCTCGAGATCGAGGGGTGCCCCGCCTGCCGCGTAATCCTCAAACATGGCAAAGAGAACCGGATCCGCGATCAGCCCCGCTTTGACCGCCTCCGCGAGGCCGCTGGACTTCTGCCTCTCAGAAAGGGTGTCCAGCGTGTCGGGGTCGATCAGCACCTTTTTCGGCTGCCAGAAAGCGCCGACAATGTTCTTGACGCCGCCCAGGTTCACCGCCGTCTTGCCGCCGATGGAGCTGTCCACCTGGGACAGAATGGTGGTCGGAATGTTGTAGAAGTCGATGCCGCGCATGTAGCAGGCCGCCGCAAAGCCGCCCAGATCTCCCACGACGCCGCCTCCGACGGAGCAGACGCAGTCGCCCCGCGTAAAGCCCAGTTCCATCATCTTCGTGAGGATCGCTTCCAAAACAGCGAAGCTCTTACTGCCTTCCCCTTGCTGCACTGTATAGATATGGGGCTCGCGGCACCGGTCCGCGACCGTCTGCGCGTACTGCGCCGGCACGCCTTCGTCCGTGAGAATGAGGACTTTCCTGTCCAGGTTCAGCAGTTCTCCCGCTCTCTTAAGGCACCCTCTCTCCAGACCGATATCGTAACCTGCTTCCCCAAGTTCCATGCGAATGATCATATTGACTCTCCTCCCTGCTGCGAATTTCCCGTCGTGGTGTAGCGGCCGACGACCTTGAGCCCGGGGCAGGTACCCCTGAGCGCGCTGATCATGCGGCGGCCGTTTTCGGAGGAATCGTCTCCCTCCACTTCCGCGTAGAAATAGTAGTGCCAGGCCAGGTCCTTCATGGGACGGGACCGCAGCACGCGCATATTGAAATTGTAGGCGCTTATGACGTTGATGGCCTTTGCCAGGCCGCCCGCCTCGTCCTTTACGGTGAACAGGAGCAGGAAGGCACCTGCGTCCCTCTTTCCCGTCACCTTGTTCTCGACCCTTGAGAAAACCGCGAACCGGGTCGTGTTGTTCTTGCTCTCGTTGATATCGTGATCCAGGATCTCCAGGCCGTAGAGCGCGGCAGTCTCCTCACTGGCGATGGCGGCAACGCTGGGGTCACCGTCTTTTGCTACTTTCTGCGCTGCCAGCGCCGTGTTGGCCGTACTGATCACATCAAATCCGTTCTTTCTGATATAGCTCCTGCACTGGGAGATGGCCTGGGGATGGCTCAGAACAGTCTTGATATCTGACAGTTTTGTCCCGGGAAGGGCGAGCAGGTTCTGGTTGATGGACAGGTCATAGACGCCGTTCACATACAGGTTTCCGGAGAACATCAGGTCCAGTACCTGTCCGACCTCTCCCGCCGAGCTGTTCTCAATAGGAAGAACGGCCACGTCGCACTCCCCTTTTTCCACCGCCTCGTAGGCCGACTCAAAGGAAGGGTAGGACCGGAGCGTTCCGTCGGGGAAAATGCGTCCCGCGGCAATGTGGGCAAAAGCGCCCTCGACGCCGCTGTAGGCGACCTTCAGTCCTTCCATCAGATAGTGCTGCCAGCGCTTGCTGACGTCCATCGTATCCTGCAGGAAATTCACGTAAAAAGAGCGAAGCTCCGGGTTCTCGATCCGGGCACTTCTCCCTTTGATGACCCTTGCTTCCTGATCCTTGTCCTCTATGGGGAGTCCGCGCTCCTTTTTGTAAGCCGCTATTTCTCTGACCGCCTCCATTCGGCGCTCAAACAGCTTCGCCATTTCCTCGTCGACCTGCCTGATCACTTCTCTGCTTTCTTTAAGATCCATCTCCATCCTCCTTCAAAAGTCACTGAATAAAGACGACCGCCGATCTCTTGAACGCGGACGCGATCCGCACGCAGGCGGAATAGATCAGGCCTATGCTGTACAGGTAGACGAGCATGGTCTCGTCCTTGGCAAAAAACAGACTTGCCACAAGCATCAGGATACTCACGATTCCCTGCAGCATATTGCTCTTCCAGTGAACGGATTTATAGCGCATTGCCTCGAGCGAGCGAAGGATATTTACAGCTCCCGCAAAGGCATGAAAGCCGATCAGATAGAGCGTCACAAAGAATCTGGACTCGTTGGCGAGGGAGAGCGTGAACAGGCCTATGTCCAGAAAAGCGGCGCCGATAAACAGGATCAGCTTGCCGCCCACCATGCACCGGGCCATCGTGAAGTAATAGATCAGCTGCGAGACTCCCCTTATGAGCAGGGATGCCGCCAGAAGCAGCAGGATGTACACACACCCGTCCTCCGGCTCGACGATCAGGCACCCTGCCGCGAGCAGCATTCCCACGCCGATCACTATATTTTGAATGCGCTGGAACCTGCTCATGACTGTGCCTCACTTCTTCTCTTTTTCAGTTCCTGTTCCACGAACAGGATAAAATCCCGGATCCCCAGGAGTTTGCTCTTTCTGTATTCCACCGAGTAACCTGCCAGGAGGTTCCCGGACTTAAAGATCTGGTCTGTGACCATGCCCTTCTGTGCCAGAGCCGCGCTGAAAAAGTTTCCCAGGAAAGTGCTTACCTTGTCCTCTCCCTTCGCGTCCGCATATTCTCCGCAATAACGTTTCTCGTCAAAATCCGGGATCTCCTCGCCGGAAAGCCTCTCCCCGAGCGCTTTCCATTCCGCGCTGGAATCGAGCTGCCGCTTTTCAAGGATCGCCCTGATCTCTTCCTCATAGGGAGACACTGTCTTTGTGTCATAGCGCTCCGTCTCGAAGGTTTCGTACTCGCCGCGCAGATATTTCATCGCGTATACCATCTGGCAGAAAGCTTTATAGTAGTCCGACGGATTGTCCTTGATGATCTCTTTGTAATCGTTCCATGCCGGCAGATATTTGTAGCGCATGAAGCTGTAGTCCGGAAGATGCCCCGCGCGCCCGTGTCCCAGGCCCATGACGGAGCTTTCCTGAAGCTGGTAGATCGTGCCCACGTAAAGTCCCTTTTCCGGGTCATCCTTTTCGACCGGATTGTGGCGGAACGTGACTCTTCTCTCTGTGAAGTTCTTGCTCCCCGTCTCGGGGTCCGTCGGATTCTCTTCGTCCGGAATCAATTCATAGAACCAGTAGTCTGTGTTGTTGATGACCTGGGACGGCGTCCCGGCAAAATATTGATGCGCCCACGTGTCCGCCAGGACATGCATGGCAAGACCGACGGCCTGCAGGCTTTTCTCTTTTGCCAGATTTACCGTCTTTACCAGAAGGTCCCCGTTGGGCCCGCAGATCATCCGGTACTTTTCCTTATAGACGTGGGCTCCTTTTTTTACATCCGCATGCAGGTCCCGGGGAAGAAAGTGAAAAGAGGCCCAGATTCTCGTAATATCCTGAAGACCCAGGATATCCGTGCGCGCATCCATCATTTCGAGCTTGAGCTGGGTAGTGGCCGCGCTGTCCGGTCCATTGATCGTGGAGAGAAGCGTTCTCGTGCAGCAGTCCGCAAATTGCGCGCTGTAGCAGATGGCCAGGCACTCTTCGTGAGAATATCCCGCCAGATATGCCGCACAGTATGTCGCATAATAATGAAAGTCAATCTGCATTGTTTGTACTCTTCCCTGTTAGTTCCTGCGTCAGCTTTCTGATCATCCATGCTGCCGCGATCATCCCGATCAGTGTGATCACAGAGGTCAGATCCATGAGCAGCGTTGAGACCATATCCAGCGCGTCTGACTCGACAGACAAAACTCCCAGTATCCCCAGAAGCCCTATTATTAATTCCACCAGGTCTACCAGAGCGACACCGGCAGAGAGAACGAAGAACCAGGCGGCGGGCAATGCTTCTCCTCTGGCGATCTGCAGCGCTTTCTTTCCGATCTTCCACCGGATCCCCATATCGATAAGGACCATCAGCAGGGCCGCTCCGATCGCCATTCCAATGTCCTGCATTATTCTTTCATCTCCGCTTGTACCCGAAAAAAAGATATCCTTAATCGGAGTCCCGACCGTGAGGTACAGAACCGCTTTGACCACGCTCCAGACGCCGAATCCTATGGTGCCCATGCCAACGACTGCGAGTGTGTGCTGATGCCTCCTTAATTCAATTTGACGGCTGTTCATTTCCAAGGTCTTTTCCATGAGATTCTGTTCCATATTCCTTCAGGGTACATTTGAGAACTGTTATCCGATGATAACCTATAAAAACACCCGAGTGCTGCGCTACTGACACGCATAAACACTCGAATGTTCTTCTTTCTACACAAATATACTCGAGCTTTGCCCCACGGTCAAGGGAAGCAAACGGTGGCAGCCGCCGTTTACTCCCTGTTTTTAAGCACCTCCGCCGGCGTCACCCTGTCAATCTTTCGCACCAGAAGCGCATTGATCACAAAATACATGGCCATGATCACGGCAAACAGTCCCACATAGACCAGCGGGCTCATGGACAAGTCCATTGCGCACGCCACATTGGAAATGAAATAGGGATAGATCGAGTCGATCGTCTTCTTGGCCAGAGGAATTGCGATCAGGGACCCGAGTGCGACAAAATACATATTTCCGTTCAGGTAGAGTTTCCGGATCTCGCCTCTCCGATAGCCGAAGATCTTCATCAGCGAGATATCGTACGACGCCCGGTCCACCATGACGCCCATCATCAGATAGAGCACCACAAAGAAGATGAAGCCCGAGACGATCGTCATCGTGTAGACCATAGACGCCATCAGGTCCACAAATACATGCCCCGCCTGCTCGATCTGCGCCCTGCTCACTGTCGAGAGGAGCTTCCCGCTGTCGACGGGCAGTTCGCGATCGGAGAAGACCACGTTGTAGTAGTCCTCGTCCTCGCCAAACATCTCCCGCATCTCGTCGATATCCATGAACACGGTGAAATTCGGCGAGTACTGCACGATGCTGTCCACCCGGAAAGCGTAATACTGCTCGGCTTCCCTGTCCTCCAAGACCACCGTCTCTCCCTCCTTGATGTCGTATTTCTGCGCCATGGCGGAGGAGATGGCGACGTTCTTGCGCCCTTTGGGAACGACCGCGTCAAAATAGGGATTTTCCGTATTCGTTCCCAGAAGCGTCACTTCGAGGTTGTAGCCGAAGCGCTCCTTGTTCAATGTTTTGGCAAAGGCAGGGGTGCCTCCTTCCGGCACTTTTTTGTCCGGGTATTTGTACATGTACATGTACTCATAGTGCGTGTCCGCGAGATTGTCCACTTCCACGTGGCGGCACATGACATAGCAGTCCACGGCGATGAACACGAGGGCCAGTGAGACGTACAGGCCGACCGCCATGGTGATGGCCGCGCGCAGCTCGCGCAGTATGCGGCGGATCCGGAAGCGGCTGATAAAGCCCATCTTCCCCAGGTTCAGGCGCTTTCCGGCAGCCTCCTTGCGCCCGCCGCGCAGCAGAAAGAGAGCTGTACAGGACAGTTTCTTTCGGATCACGAAGCTGTTTACGATCACGGCAATGACAGGCGGCAGGACCAGCCCGTACAGCAGCGTGTAGGGATAGACTTTCAGCGGGATCGCCGGAACAGAAAAGTACAGGTAGGTGTCCATCATCTGGTAGGACACGCCGATGGGCGAGTGGGCGAGCAGCGTTCCGATGATGCCGCCCAGGGCCGTCACGATCGCCGGCAGGAGCATGTAGTGGCGCAGCAGGTCCCGGCGGTTCACGCCCAGCGAGTAGAGCGCGCCAATCACGCTGCTCTCCGCATCGATCTCATGGATCGTGAAGACCGCGATCACATAGGAAAACAGCGCCAGAATGATCACACCTGCCACCAGGCTGGCGTATTTGTTGATCTCCACGTCCGCGGCCGCGCCGCCGATCCTCATGTTGTCCCCTCGGGGCACGAACATCTGCAGGTTGTGGATGTCGGGCTCGATCTGTTCGCGGAGCTTCTGCGCTTCGTCGTCATCGCCGAGGAGCGGGTTGTCCAGCAGGTCCAGGATCATCTGCGCGTCGCCGATGCGCCGCTTCATGTAGGCCTTGAAGTAGGGATCTTCCGCCTTTTCCCAGTTGAAGGGGAAGGCCTCGATGGCTCCCCGCACGTCGTCGTCCGTCAGAGTACTGTCGACTTTTCTGTAGGCATAGATGTACTTCTCCGACTCGAGCGCCTGTCCCGATTCTTTCATAGCCTGATAGGCTCCGGGCGTCACAAATCCGGTGCCGAACTGGGCGCTGTCGATCGTGCTGTCCGCCATCTTCTTGAGGGGGCTCTCATAATCAGCAGTCGTCCCGATCCCGGTGACGGTAAATGTCCTGCCGCCGATCACGACCGTGTCGCCGATTTGCAGCTTATGAACTTCCATAAAGCGCTTTTCCAGGACGATCTCGTCCTCTGTTTCCGCCTTCCTGCCGTCGTCGAGCTGCACAAGGTTGATGGATTCCCGGTCCTTAAACAGGCGGATCGTGGCACCGCTCCTCTCGGCGACATCCAGGTAGAACTGCTCCTGCACTTCTACCCCCATGTCGGTCAGTTCCTGCAGCTGCTCGCTCCTCAGCGGAATAAAGGTCTCCCACTCGCCGTCTTCGACGTTATTCTTCTGTGCAAACAGGGCGGTTCCGTCAATGACGTTCTGGGCGGCCCCCAGAAGGCTCACCACTATAAATACTCCCAGAATCACAAGAAGACACAAGGCAAGATATCTTCCCTTGTGCCGCCTCAGATTTCGCAGCACCCGTTTTCTCAGTACTTTTTGCATGTCTGCTGCCGTTCCTTCCTGGTTTAAGGCACGCGACGCGGGCTGCCGCGCCGCTCCTGCTGTTCGCGCTCTTACAGATCTGTCAGCTCCGCAGCCGGGACGAGGACCTCGTTCTGACTGCACTCGCTGATCTCTCCGTCCTTGATGATGATCACGCGGTGGACCATCTTGCGGATTGCATTGTTGTGAGTGACGATCATCATGGTGGTCCCGTACTTGCGGTTAATGGTCTCGAGGAGGATCAGGATGCTTTTGGATGTCTTGGAATCCAGCGCGCCGGTGGGCTCGTCACATAGAAGAAGTACCGGATTCTTGATCAGGGCTCTCGCGATCGCCACTCTCTGCTGCTGGCCGCCGGAGAGCTGCGCGGGAAACTTATCGCCGATCCCGGCAATGCCCAGCGTCTCCATAAGCTCTTCCGCCTGCAGCGGATTTTCTGAGAGAAACTCGCAGACTTCTATATTTTCGCGGACCGTCAGATCCGGCACCAGGTTGTAGAACTGGAAGATGAATCCCAGTTTATCTCTCCTGTAGTCGGAGAGCTTGTCCTGGGACATGCCCGCGATCTCGGTTCCGTCCACCTTGATCGATCCGCCGTCCGGAACTTCCAGCCCGCCGATGCAGTTGAGGAAGGTCGACTTTCCGCTGCCGCTGGGGCCTTGTATGACGCACATCTCTCCCTTTTCCACGCCTGTGCTGATGCCTTTGAGAACCTTGACGCGGTTCTCGCCTTCGCCGTAGAACTTGACCAGATCTTCTACTTCAAGAAACATTTGCCACTCCCGTCTCTGTTGCTGCCGGGCTCAATGCCCTTTTTGATTAGTTAGCCATATCTATCTTTAGAATTATAGCGCTAACCGACATTCCAAACAAGGGTACTTTGTTCCACGAAAAAAGGCCGCCACACTGGCAAAAGCGGCGATCACTTTGCCTGGGTCGTTGACAACTGCATGCCAATTGAATATACAATGGAAGCAAGAGAAGACTCAATCACCTTCGCAGACAGTAAGGAGAATCACTATGCTCAGTAAAGAAAACGCTTTGGACGGCGTCCGCCTCTTCGTCCTCGACATGGACGGAACTGTTTACCTGGGGGATAACCCGATCGAGGGCGCCCTGGATTTCGTGAGAGAGATCGAGGCCTCCCCGGACAGAGACTATATTTTCTTTACCAATAACGCCTCGAAAGTGCCCGCTGTATACGTCGAAAAGCTTCACAAGATGGGGCTCGACGTGCCCTCGGACAAAGTAGTGACCGCCGGCGATGTCTGCGCTCTCTACATCATGGACAACTGGCCGGGCGGGCGCGTCTACCTCAACGGGACGCCTCTTCTTGAGGAGAGCTGGCGCTCGATGAACATCAATCTCGTCGATGAAAATCCCGATGTCGCCGTGCAGAGCTTCGACACCACGCTGACCTATGAAAAGCTGGAGAAAATCTGCAATTTCGTGCGCGACGGCGTGCCGTTTATCGCGACCCACATGGACATCAACTGTCCCACGGCGACCGGCTACATGCCGGACTGCGGCGCCATGTGCCGCCTGATCACAGCTTCGACCGGCGTCGAGCCCCGCTATCTGGGAAAGCCCTGGAAGGAAACTGTGGAAATGATCGCTCAGCTCACCGCCTATGAGCCTTCCGAGATGGCTTTTGTCGGCGACCGGCTCTACACCGATGTCGCGACCGGCGTCCGCAACGGAGCAAAGGGTTTCCTGGTACTGACAGGCGAAGCGACCATGCAGACGGTGGCGGAGTCCGATGTGGAGCCCACCTGCATTTTCGAATCGCTGAATGAGATGCGGAAATACCTGTAATTGATACATATGATGAAGACCTCCGGGGGATCGGCAATCCCCGGAGGTCGTTTTCATTTGCGCAAACTCCCCCGGCGCTAACTACCCCGGAGGTCGTTTTCTGTTATACTGGTGTCGAAAGAGAGGACTCCGCCATGAAGATCACATTTCTGACCATATTCCCGCAGCTTTTCGACAGCTTTCTGGCGTCGCCGATCCCGCAGCGCGCCATAAAAAAAGGCGTCCTGAAGATAGACGTCGTTGATATCAAGGACTATTCCCCCGGCAGCTTTCGGCACATCGACGACTCGCCCTTCGGCGGCGGGCCCGGCATGGTGATGCGCTGCCAGCCGGTACTGGATGCGCTGCGCGCTGTCAAAAAAGAGCAGCCGGCCGGTACAGTCGACAAGACTGCATCTCCCGATCATTTTGAAAGCTGCGGCAAAGAGCCCTCTCGCGCGGAAATAACCGCCGCTCTCTCCCCCGCCGGCGCTGTCTTCACTCAGAAGACCGCCCACCGCTACGCGGGCCTCGATCACCTGATCCTGCTATGCGGCCACTACGAGGGCATGGACGAGCGCATCTACCGCCATGTGGACGAAGAGGTTTCCATCGGCGACTTCATCCTGACGGGCGGAGAGCTGGCCGCTATGGCTGTCGCAGACGCCGTAATAAGGCTCCTTCCCGGCGCCATCCGCTCCGAGAGCACCGGAGAGGAATCATTTGAAAACGGCCTGCTGGAGTACCCGCAGTACACCCAGCCGGCCGTCTATGATGGTGAATCCGTACCTGACGTTCTTCTGTCAGGTAATCATGAAAAAATAAGAAAGTGGAGACTCAAGGAATCCCTGCGCAAAACGCTGCTGCGCAGGCCGGACCTCCTCGAAGGCAGATCCCTCACGGAGGAGGAAAAGCGGTTCCTTGAAGAGATCAAAGCCGAAGAGACTGCTCCTGTGGAAACAGATCCAGAGGCCTGATTCCGTATAAGCTCCGGTATCATCCGTCACTTCTCATGATACTCTGTCAGTACATACCCGCAGTCAGGGCAGATGGAAGTCTCCCCGTTCACTGTTTTGACCTTTCTGCTGAGGTCGTGGATCGCCTCGACCTCTGACAGCGGATAGGCATATCCCTTGATGGGCAAGTTATCGTAGGCGACGAAGTCACAGCCCTCGAGACCGCTCAGCTTTCTCACTTCTTCACTCCAGTCGATCCAGCGTCCGTCCACAAAGCTCACAAAGTTCTCACCCGGATTTACTACGCCGGTGCAGTAGCGTTCCAGTATATCTCCGGTGTCCGCATGTGCCTCGGCATATTTTTCTACCCCCTTCTCCCCGAGGCTGGACGTATTGACAAACACGTACCTCGTTCCCTCAGAGGTGTGAACTCTCTGAAGGACCACGATTCCGATGATTGATCCTTTGGGAAGCGAAATATTGTCTGCCAGCGCCATGCGATGATAGCCCGCATAGTCGAAGGAACCGTTAATCGTTTCCATGAGAACTCCGTCGGTGGGCTCTTTTGCTCCTTCATTCAGGAGGTAGATCGATGCCGTCACCTCTGTGCCAAGGTCCCCGGTCATCGCAGATACATACTGCAGGACGCTGTCTGTCTCCAACTCGTAGATGCCGGCTGTGTAGACCGGCTCCGCGTAATAGGACGCGCTGACAAACTCCGAGGGCATGTAGTCGTGCTCCAGAATCTCCAGTGACTGCGGCTCTTTCTCCTCGGGCTTTACATACTCAAAAGTCTGCGGCCAGCACAATGTTTTGTCATAATAGGAAAGGTAGAAATATCCATCGGTCCCCCAGTCGGTCCCCCAGCTGTTCTTGACAATCCACGCACCGGGACCCGGCGGCTGGTGGTCCGCGAGGAATTTATCCGCAGGGATCGTATCGTCCCAGCCTACAACAGTCACGCAATGATTCGGCTTTTCTTCGTTATATGTGTACTGCGCATAAGTAGTACTTCCGTCCTCTTTTTTGACAAAGTTCATGTAGACGGGCTCCGGCTTCTTAGGATTCTGCGCATCCAGTTCTTCCTTCTTTACGACCTCCTCGTAGGGCAATCCCACATAGTTCGTGGCGCCCAGCCTGTTGATCTGCTCCCTTGTCAGTGTATTGAAATCATAGATCATGGGCCGGCCGTTCAGAATGCAGCCGAGCTCGACGACTCTCTTTGCCTCCTCGTCCGTCAGTTCCTCCATTGTCTTGTACCCGTTCCGGACATCGAAGCGAAGCATCTTGTCCTCCTCACTGATGTCTTTAAACTCCGCCACTCTCTGCATGAAGAGAGTGCGCTTCTCCTCGTACGACAGCTCAGGCCGTGATGCATCCGCATAAAAATTGATCCCGACCGCCTTTCCGGAGAGAAGCTCGCTTTTGATCATCTCTGTCGCCGACTCGCGGTACGCATATCCCCCGTTTTCCTTATAATTGGCCGGCGCAGGCAAAATATTGGCGTCACAAAGTTCAAAGCTCTGCCCGAAACGCTCTTCTTCCGGCAGGCTCCAGCTGCCGCCAAGATCCAAGCCGCCTTCCGCGTTCGTGTAAGGGGCCGCACTCTCTGTCACGACGCCCACTCCGGATGCCAGCATGGAGGTCGCAAGTGCGTAGTTCCCGCCGAAATTATAGAGAGCTTCCTCCGAGCTTTCCAGCGGATGCACCCCTTCGCCGGCCTGCGCGGAATCGTAGGGATACTTGCCTTCTTCATATTCATCCAAGGCGGGCAATGCTTTGGTCGTGAACCAGGCAAGATGCTTTTCGGACAGGTCCATGTCACTTCCGTATTTCGCCTTATACTCCTCCGCCGTCATTCCCAAAGTATTTAAAAGGCTCGTCTCGCTGGCCGCCATGGTGCCGAAGCTCCAGCAGGTCCCCCAGGGGGACTGATCCTTTACCGGTGTGACTGTTCCGCGTTTTCTGAGATCAAACTTCTCGGGAAGTGCGTCTGCCTTGGACTTCCACTCGTAATCTCCATAGATATCATCCACATCCTCGCCGTAGCGAAGGAGGGAAGCCGCGTCGGCTGTCAGTTCCTCCTCCATGTGCGCGAAAGCCTGCTTCTCCAGGTCAGAGAGCGCACTGAGGCTCACCGGTCCGGCTGCCGGCTCCTGTGCGCTGCCGCCGGCGTTTTCTCCGCTTTCGACCTCGCCGGCCTCAGCGTCCGCGACCGCTTCCTGATCCGCGCCTTCCGGGTCACTTTCCGCGCCGCTCTCCTGTGATGTGCCGCCACCGGATGCGCCCGCAGTCGCCGTATCTCCCGGCGCTTCCGCTCCTGCGCAGGACATCAGAGCCATAGAAATTGTTACCAGTAAGGCTATGATATTCTGTCTTTTCATATTCTGTTTTTTCTCCTGCCTGTCATTTCCATGTCCGTGATTTTTTGGTTATATCCCAAAAACACTTTAATCCCCACATATGCATTATAGCACGTGGGGATTAAAGTGAGTAATTACAGTATTCTCATTAAGAACCGCCTGCTCTGAGCCGGTCCTCCCGGTGCGGCGAGGGTCTGCCTGTTTTCCCGCTTTCCGTCAGTCTTTAACACGGAGGGTCTGCAGAAGCGCTTCGACTTCCGGCCTGGTCGCAAGTTCCGTGGAGGCCGTACTGGCACTGCCGGCGGCCTGTCCGGTCAGGAAGGCCTTTTCAAAGTTTCCTTCGGATTCCAGGTATCCGGCGATAAAGCCGGCCACCATGGAGTCGCCTGCTCCCACCGTGTTGACCACCTCGATCTTCGGGGCGTCGCCTTTGAAGACATGGCCCTGCTCCGTGACCAGGACGGCGCCGTGGCCGCCCATGGAGACGAGTACGTTGCGGGCGCCCATTTCCCGGAGCTTATTTGCGTAGGGAACGACGTCTTCCTGTGTTTTCAGTTCCACATCGAAGATCCATCCGAGCTCATGATGATTGGGCTTGATCAGGAAGGGGTGGTACTTAAGTACGTTGGTCAGAAGACTTCCCTCCGCATCGACTACAATCTCGATTCCCCTGCCGTCCAGCCTCTGCAGGATCCGCTCATACATGTCCTCCGGAAGTGTGTTTGGGATACTGCCGGAGATGACCAGGATGTCACCTTCCTGCAGCTTGTCGAGCTTTCTGTAGAGTTCTTCGATATCTTCCGCAGTGATCTTCGGTCCCTGCCCGTTGATGGCCGTCTCCTCATCGGAGATCATCTTGAGGTTGATGCGGGAAAATCCCTCTTTGACATAGATGAAATCCGTCATGCAGCCGAAGTCCTGCATCCTGTCCTCAATCTCTCTGCCGGTGAACCCTGCGAGAAATCCGAGCGCCACACTCTTATGGCCGAGATTGGACAGGACGATGGAGACATTGAGTCCCTTCCCTCCCGGAAGGACCTTTTCGGAGAAGGTGCGGTTGATCTCACCTGCCTGAAAGTGTTTCACACCGACAATATAATCAACAGATGGATTGAAAGTAAGTGTATAAATCATTTTCTGCTCCTTTTACTCTGCCAGCCGCCGGATGCGGGGCGCTGAATAGTTACTGCACTTTTCAGGCGCTCAGATGCCGACTTCCACGCCGAAATGCTCAAAGATCATTCGCTCCGCCTCGGGATTCCAGAGTCCCTTGTGCGCCTTGCAGCACTCGTCCAGCTTCTTAAAGAAGGGATCCTTCTCGCCGAGCTTGCCGAAGTCCTCGATGGCCGTCAGGGGCATTTCGAACTGGGTATAAGCGAGCTTCTTGCCGCCCTTGATATTGGGAAGGTTGCAGGTCGCCTCGGCGATGCAGTCGATGCCGCCGACGTGAGTGACCATGATGGCGGGATCGATGATGCCCTTTGCCGCCAGTTCGTTGGCCTCGATCAGGTCCTCATTTGTGCCGCCGGTCGTTCCCATAATGTGGGTTGCATTGTAGTGGCAGTCGTAAAGATTGATTTTGGCAGTGAAATTGTGGTCGCTGGGGCCGGAGAAAAAGCTCATGCAGCCGTCAAATGCCATGACCTGGTTGCCCAGCTCCGCAACAGCGGGGATCGGGACGTAGATCAGGACGTCGTCATAGCCGTGTCCCTCGGTCAGATCGATCAGGCCCTTCTTGGGATCTTCCATCTTGGCGGTATTGGCGTAGATGAGCTCGATGCCGTGTTCCGCCGCATACTCGGGACTGATGACTTCCTTCGCTCTCGCTATTTTGGCGTCGTCGACATCGGTCACAACGATCCTCTTCGGATGATATTCACAGACGATGCCGTAAGCCACAGCGCCAAGGCCCATGGGGCCGCAGCCGCCCATGATGATCAGGTTTCCGCCGCGCTTAAGGCCCATCTCGTGGACATAGTTCTTGCGGTTGGTGTGATACTGGGCGTGGAAAGCGCCGATGGAGCAGCTCAGGGGCTCACCGAGAGATGCCTTGTAGAAGCTGTCGCCGTCGAAAGGCATCAGAGCACCGACCTCCATGGCCTCGTGAGGGAAGATGCAGTAGGTGCAGTCTCCGCCGAAATATTCGTAGGAATAGCCGGGAGAGTCCATACTTCCCTTATAATTCAGAGCAGGCTGCTGGGCGAACCGCATGCCGGGTTTGAACTGATCTTTCCATTTCTCGCCGACTTTTACGATGATGCCGGCAAACTCGTGTCCGGTCAGAACCGGATTGGTCTCGATATTCTGAGGGCAGCGCTTGTGGTTCTTGCCCTGCTTCGCAAGCTTATAGGTGGACATGCAGAGGCTGTCACTGTAGATTTTAGCCAGAATCTCATCGTCCTTGATCTCGGGCAGTTCAAACTCTTCCAGCCGAAGATCCATCTCTCCATACATTCTTACGCCTTTTACCTTCATTTTTTCCTCCTTCGTCTGATTAGTACTGTATATTCAAGGCACGCAGTGGGGGTGTCTCCCCCACTGTGTTATTATTGTAAGTTACGCTTTGAACAGCTCGTAGATCTCATCCACGCTCATGTGCAGGATCTTCTCGACCGCTTCCTCGGACTCGCAGGTCATGGCGATCTTTCCAAGAGTCTCGACGTGGTCGTCACCTGCAGAGGCCACAGCGATGACCAGCTTGACAGTCTCGCCGTCACCCCAGTCGATGCCTTCCGGATAAGTCATGATCGCGAGACCGGAGTTCTTGATCTCTCCGATGACGCTCTCGATGCCGTGAGGGATCGCGAGGCTGTTGCCGATGGCCGTATTGAAGACATCTTCCTTGGCCACCATGCCGTCTACATATTTCTCGGTTACATAGCCGCTGTCGACGAGCAGCTTACCGATCGTGCGGATCGCAGTCTCCTTATCGACGGGCGCATTGTTAAGAATGATATTCTTTTTGAGCAGGACGCCGCCGTGGAAGTCGCTGCTGTCCGCATCGGCCACATTGCGGTTGGAACGGGCGCCGATGATCTCGGCGACGATCTGGTCATACTCAGGGGCGTTCATAAAGTTGCTGATGGTCACGATCCTTGCGGCAGGAGCGGACTTTCTGGCGCGCTCCACCAGATCCTTATGGCAGACGACGAAGCGGATGCCTGCGGGAACTTCGGATACGGAGTAGTGATGGACCTTGATGTTGCCAAGGCCGGCTGCCTCAAGCTTTTTCTGAAGGACTGCTGCGCCCATGGCGGAGGAGCCCATACCTGCGTCACAGGCAAATGCGATGGCGTCAAGTGTTCTCAGATCGACTTCACTTCCGTCCGCAGCTACCGTATAAGCGCCTGCAACTGCCTGTCCCTTGGAAGCCGCCTTCATCTCGGACATCTGGTTCTGTGCTTCCTCAAGGCTTGCGCTGCCGGACATCTTGACGATCGGGGAAGCGATCACGAAGGAAACTGCCGTTGCGATCAGGAAGCTGATGATGACCATGATCTGACCGCCTCTGGGTGCCACGGCCAGCATAGCCAGGATGGAACCGGGGGAAGCCGGGCTGACAAGGCCGACATTAAACAGTGTGTTGAAGAACATGGCTGCTACGCTGCCTCCGATGGTTGCCAGCAGAAGCAGGGGATTCATCAGAACATAAGGGAAGTAGATCTCATGAATACCGCCGAGCACATGAACGATCAGGGCACCGGGTGCGGAGTCTTTCGTGATCTTATCCTTGGCAAACATCCAGTAAGCGAGCAGGACGCCTGCGCCTGCGCCGGGGTTGGTCTCGATCATGTAGAAAATAGATTTTCCAAGGGTCTTCGCCTGCTCCGCTCCGAGGGGAGTGAAGATGCCGTGGTTGATGGCATTGTTGAGGAAGAGGACCTTAGCGGGCTCGACAAAGATGGAAACCAGAGGAAGAAGTCCCATGTTGACCAGGATGTCAACGCCGCCCTGCAGGAATACGAGGACTGCCGCCATGACAGGTCCGATCAGGTAGAAACCGATGATCGCCAGGATCATTCCCAGGATTCCGATGGAGAAGTTGTTGACCAGCATCTCGAAACCGGCGGGAATCTTTCCCTCGACCGCCTGGTCAAATTTTTTGATCACAAATCCGCCGAGCGGGCCGACCATCATGGCGCCCATCAGCATGGGATAATCGGGTGCGCCGCAGATAACGCCGACGCAGGCGATCGCGCCCATGACCGCGCCTCTCTGTCCGCCGACCATTCTGCCGCCCGTGTAGGCGATCAGGATCGGGAGCACATAGGAGAGCATCGGGCTGACCATAGTCGCCAGCTTATCATTGGGGAACCACCCGGCTTCGATGAACAGCGCCGTGATCAGGCCCCACGCGATAAATGCGCCGATATTCGGCATGACCATTCCACTCAGGAATCTTCCGAAGGACTGTACCTTTTCTTTCATGATTTACCTCCTCATACATTTGCGAACAAGCAGCTGCGCGGTTTCCGCAGCGATGACTCCTGTTCAGTTTTCTTTCGATGAGATAATTATAGGTTCGTCATGATGCCAATAGCAACGAATACAAAACCGACTTTGTCACCATCAAAAGTGACAAACACTTCGGCAACTTGAGGCCTTCCTCTGTCGTGTTTTCATAGGATTCCTTTTCTTATCTGGTATAATAGAAAAAAATTCAAAGTCGCTGTGACCAACCATTTTACTTTATTCGGAAGTGCCATGACTAATTTTACATTGAGAACGCAGCAAATTTTGGAAATTTTACTGAGCGGGAAGGGCCCCGTGACCAAACAGGAGATCGCGGATCAGCTGGGGGTCAGCAAGCGGACCGTCCAGAGGGAATTCGGCTTTCTGGAGAGCGATATACGCCCCTATGGACTCAGCCTTGTTAACCACAAGGGAAAAGGGATCGTACTCTCCGGGGATCAGCAAAATATCGAAGAGCTCCGCAGCCGGCTCCGGGACGGCAGCGTGGAGGAGGCCGGAATCGACGAGCGGCGAAGACACCTGCTCTTTGAACTTCTCAGGGACCGGGAACCCAGAAAGCTGTATTACTACAGCCAGATGCTCGGCGTCAGTGAGACGACCGTCGCCGGCGACATGGAGGCCCTGGGCGACTGGTTTGCCCGCAATCACCTTGAAGTGATCCGCCGTCCGGGCTACGGGGTCATACTGAGCGGATCGGAAGGGGACTACCGGGAGGCCATGCGCCGGTTCATCCATGAAAACCGGTCCCGCCGCGGCGGCAAAGGCAGGGACGGCAGCGCCCGTGACTCTGCCGGATCTTCTGCCCGCAAAAAGAATACGGAGGCGGCGATCTCGGATATCCTGCTGAGTGCCTCAGAGAGCGGGCTCTACTCCCTGCTCAACAATGACATTCTGGCCAGGGTCTATGATGTCCTGATCGGCATGGACGATCCGGGGCTTCGACTGCTGGCGGACAACGCCCTGACGGGGCTCGCCATCCACATTGCGATCGCCATCGACCGTGTCCAGCAAGGGGCTGTCGTGAATGCCGACGAAAAAGGGCTGGAGGATCTGACGTCCTGGGACGGCTATGATCTGGCCTCGAGGATCCTGCGGAAAATGGAGGAGGAATTTGAGATCACGATCCCCGGCGTGGAGATCTCCTATATTCTCCTGCACCTGCGCGGCTCCAAGATCGCCTATTCCGGAACTGCAGGCGCGACGCCGTCGCCTGACGACGCCGTCATGCGGCAGCTGCGCGGGATCGACGAGGAGAGGCTCCTGGACATGATCGACGAAATGGTGGATATCTTTAATCCCGCGATCAGCTACGACCTCAAATGCGACGAAGACTTCGTGCGGGGGCTTTTAGTCCATCTGCGGCCGGTCATTGTGCGGCTGTTCAACCACATGAATATCTTCAACCCGATCCTCCCCGACATCCTGGAGGAATACCCGGATGTTTTCGAGCGGTGTGCCAGGGCGGCCGCAGTGATCGAGCGGGAGACGCACGAGAAAGTGTGCGGTGAAGAGATCGGTTTTCTTGCCATGCACTTCGGTGCCGCAGAGGAGCGGATCCTGGAGCGCAAGAAAGCGGCCCGCCGTGTCGTCATCGGCGTGGTCTGCGCCAGCGGATTCGGAGTTGCCAGGCTGATGCTGACCAAACTCAGCAACCGTCTGGGTGACAGGGCAACTTTCCGCGCCTACGGAAAGGATGAGATCACGCCCGGCGTGATCGCGGACACAGACTTCTTTGTCTCCACCCTGAACCTGGACTCCCTGGGAATCGACTGTGTGCGGATCAGCCCGCTGATCACTGCCAGCGATCTCTCCCAGATCGAGTACCGCATTCAGGGCTACGGCCAGGTCCGCCGTCGCAGGCAGGACACGGACTTCGCCCGCAAAATGGACGATGTCGGGATCATCGCCCGCGATCTGTCTTCCCTGCTCCGCAAATACCGCCACTACCAGGTCTCTCCCGGTGTCAGCTTCCGTGAGCTTCTGAGAGTCCTGGCCATGCAGGTCACGGACAGCCTGGCTTCCGCCGCCAAGGTCATCGACTCCATCACGGAGCGCGAGCGTCTCAACTCCCAGATCTTCCCGGAAATGGAATTCTGCCTCCTGCACAGCAGAAGTGACGCCGTCACGGAGACGATTTTTGTCAGCTGTACGCCCAGAGAAGCGGAGCGCTTTACCGACCCTTCCCTGAAGGGAATCAAAGCCGCGGTGCTTCTGCTCATGCCGGTCGACGACCATCGCCGGATCCACGCCGATGTGCTCGGGCGCATCTCCGCCGCCTTCGTCAGGAACGAAGAATTCCTCAGTGCGATCCATGCCGGACAGGAAAAGGAAGTACGCGGGGAGCTCACCCACGAACTTCGCACTTTTTTCACCGAATATGTAGAAAAACTATAACTCAGGCGGGAAGATTTTCCCCTCTGAATTATGTGGTGCGCAGAGAAAGGGCCTGCCCGATCCGGAGAGTTCCGGTCCGGACAGGCCTTGCTTTTTTATGCTCCGATTCCCTAACCTGTGACCCGGCGGGACTACTCGAGCTCGAGTCTCCATAAAGAAATCTGCGTAATTTTAGTAGCGTGTGCGCTACTTTTATTTGGTTTTATCGCCCATTTGGATCACGATAATTTATATCGCGCTCAAAGTGTACTCAAAATGTAC
>Ga0256404_1001968_pt1 | contig 47158 bp, 38 predicted proteins | sample RumenRJG_01DNA_FD_185990 | JGI IMG/M metagenome (GOLD analysis project Ga0256404, IMG submission 185990) | Bovine rumen microbial communities from Lethbridge, Alberta, Canada - RJG_01 | ecosystem: Host-associated > Mammals > Digestive system > Stomach > Rumen | place: Canada: Alberta | collected... | reverse complement strand
GCGGTTACGCGCTAACACAGCGCGTTAACTTCTATTTGCGAAATGTTAATAGATTGTCAATCAGTATATTGCAATGTTTGATTATTCGCGAAAGCCGGTAAAATGGCAAGTGGGAAACTTTAGTTAACTAACTATGATTAAATTCTCATTAAGTAGAAAGCTGCTTGTTGTCACTTTAATGTGTGCAAGCTTTTGGGGAGGTATTCATGCCTCTGCTGAAACTGGTATCACAGAAAGTCAGGCAGTAAATCAATCAAAACAGGTGACAGGCCGCGTGACTGACGCTGCCAACGAACCTTTGATTGGAGTAAGTGTAACAACAGGTGCTGGTACAGGTACTGTTACTGATTTGGATGGTAACTATGTCCTTCCGAATGTCACCTCTAACACCATGGTCACTTTCTCTTATGTAGGCTATGCTAGCCAAACAGTAAAGGTAGGTCAGCAAAGCACTATCAACATCCAGTTAATCGAAGACAATGCCTTATTGGAAGAAGTTGTTGTCGTGGGTTATGGCTCCATGCGTAAGAAAGACCTTACTGGTTCCGTAGTTCAAATTGACCCGAACAAGATTGCAGACCAGAACCCGAACAGTGTCCAGGACATTCTACGTGGAACGCCAGGTTTGCAGATTGGCTTTGATTCTTCAGCTAAGGGAGCAGGTGCTTCCATCCAGCTGCGTGGACAGAACTCACTCTACACGGATGGTTCTCACAATGCACCGCTGATTATTCTCGACGGTATGCAATTCAACGGTGAACTTTCAGAAATCAATCCTGACGATATAGCACAGATTGACGTTCTGAAAGATGCCTCTTCAGCAGCTATCTATGGTGCCAAAGCCGCTAGCGGCGTTATTATCATCACCACAAAGAAAGGTAAAGAAGGTAAGCCAATCATCAACTTGAGCATGAACTTAGCAGCCAATACCAAAGCTCAATATCGCAAAGTGTTTGGAGCTGACGAATATATGAGGTATCGTGAGGATTGGTTCAAGGCTCAGACTTACGGTTTTCGTGAGGATGGTACTTGGGGATACTACGGCAAGGACAGTGGCATTCCTGCTGGTTACTATGACAACATTAATGATATAGGTAAATATGGACTCTCTCAGGAACAGTGGTCAACTATCGGTCCAAAGACCTTACAGTCGGGTGAATCTATGCTTAGCCTATATGCACGCCGCATGGGACTTGATGCCGATGCTGCTCTTGTGATGCAAAACTTTCTCGATGGAAATGCCTATAATTGGGAAGACGCTACTTTCCGCACAGGTTTCAATCAGGACTATAATGCCAGCATCTCTGGTGCTTCAGACCGTGTGAACTACTACATGAGTTTTGGCTACCTGAATAATGAGGGTGCCATTCAGGGTGATGATTATTTCGCTTATCGTGCTAGCATGAAGTTGAATGCAAAGATAACCAACTGGCTTGAAGTGGGAGCAAACGTAAATTTCCAGGATCGTAGTGACACCTCTCAGCCTGTTCCCCTAGGCAGCAACTATTGGGATGACAACCAATTGCGTGAATCTCCCTACAGCTCACGTTATAAGGCTGATGGTAGCGAGGAACAATACCCTCGTAGCGGGAACCCGACGAACGGTGGCTACAACTACCACTTCCAGCAGCAATACATTGGTCTGGAAAAAGGTTACACTGTATTGAATACAATCTTCAATGCCAAAGTGACATTGCCTTACGGTTTCAGCTATTCATTCAATATTGCTCCCCGTTATCAGTGGCACTACGATCGCTATTGGCTATCAGCAGACCTGCCTAACAGCGATCCTTCTACACGCGGTGCCAACCGTAAGTCTTCTAAGACTTTCGATTGGAACCTCAATAATACACTGACTTGGGACTATACCTTCAATAAGACACACCATTTCACTGTAACCCTCGTTCAGGAAGCTGAGGAAAAACGTTACTGGAATGACAATATTGAAGCCCGCAACATCACTCCTACAGATGTGTTAGGCTTCCACTACATCGAAGGTGCTAACAAGGAACAGAGTAAGTTCTGGACCAATGATACTCACTCATCAGCAGCAGCCTATCTGGGTCGTCTGTTCTATGGATACAAAGATCGCTACATGTTCACAGGTACTGTACGTCGTGACGGTTATTCCGCATTCGGACAGAATAATCCTTGGGCTACATTCTGGTCAGTAGGTGCAAGCTGGGTATTCACAGAAGAATCTTTTGCAAAAAACTGGGATTGGATGGACTATGGTAAACTGCGTGTTTCTTACGGAACTAACGGTAACCGTTCACTCGCAGATACCTACCTAGCTCTCTCTAATCTGGTGAATGGTGGTCTCTATGCATACTACAAAACCGGTTCGACCTCACAGGAAGTTCTCAATGCTTTGAGCGTAAGCCGTTTAGGAAACCCCAACCTGGAGTGGGAAAAGACATCATCATGGAACTTCGGTCTTGACTTCTCGGTTCTTGACCAGCGCCTCTCTGGTAACATCGATGTGTATCACAAGCGTACCCACGATATGATTATGGGTCAACGCCTGCCTAATTTCACTGGTTTCAGCAGCATCACCACCAACTTGGGTGAAGTGACCAATACTGGATTTGAAATCACACTGAGATCTGTCAACATCAATCAGGAGAATTTCAAGTGGAACACCTCTGTCGGTTTCTCTTATAACAAGAACAAGATTAAGCACCTCTATTACGAGTATGATGAGAATGGCAAGGAAGTTGACGATACCAGCAACGGTTGGTTTATCGGCAAACCTATCGGTGAAATCTGGTACTGGAAAACTGACGGCATCTAGCAGGCTGATCAAGCAGCAGAGGCTGCTAAGGTAAACCAGAAGCCTGGTGATCCTAAAGTGATTAACTATTGCACAGAAGACGACAAAGATGGCGTACCTGTCTATAACGACAAAGACCGCCAATACCTGGGAACTACTCAGCCTCCAATCTATTGGAACATACGCAACGACTTTGAATTCTTTAAGAATTTCACATTCTCGTTCTCTATGTACAGTTATATGGGTCACAAGAGCCGTGCAGGTTATTGGCTCAATGGTGACAACTCTGGTTCGATGTTCACTCAAACTTGCAACACCTACGCTAAAGAATACTGGACTCCAGATAATCCCACCAACGACTATGCCCGTCTGAATGCAGTAGGACCATCGGGTGTTACCGGTATCGAGAAAGTTTACAATCGTAGCTTCGTGCGTTTGGATAACATCACACTCGGATATACTCTTCCCAAGACACTTACCAACAAGTGGGGTATCCAACGTGTTCACGTAACAGCTGGTATCAACAATGTATTAACTATCGACAGTTGGGAATATGGAGATCCTGAAACAGGAGGCTTTTCTAATCGCCAGTTCCAGTTCGGTCTTAATGTAACTCTCTAATAGATGTGATGTTTAAAGATTATAGAATAAAGTTTAAAGATTAAAGATTATGCAATTCAACAATATACTAAAAGGCTGCGCCGCTGCAATGCTGGCAGCTATCTCGCTCACAGGCTGCGGCGATAAATTCCTAGAGCAAGACCCGCTGTCATTCTATGAGCCGACCACAACCTATAGCACAGAGGCTGGTCTGCAGGCAGCATTGGCACAATGTGACAAACAGTTGAAGACTTATCGTATCGATGGTAACTGGAACAACGTGGGTATCTTCACAAACTACCTGATGTCGGATGTAGGCATGTATGCCAAGACCGATATGGGTGGCGGTTTCCAGGATAATTTCGATGCTAAACTCACCCCAACCTCAGGTATGGCAAGTGGTGGTGACGCCAATTATATGCAACGTTTCTGGGATCAGGGTTACAGTATGGTTAAATATGCCAATACTATCCTGACTTACATTGATGACGTAAAAGGCTTGTCAGATGAGCTCCGCGACGCTTACAAGGGCCGTGCATATTTTCACCGTGCATACGCTTACTACAATCTCGCATTGCAATTTGGTGATATTCCTCTGGTAACCAAACTGATAAGCGTTCCTAAGCGTAACTATGCATCCACCAGCAAGGAAGCTATCTTCAAGATGTTGGTACATGACCTTGAGTTTGCCGCTGCACACGTACCCACACAGAGCAAGATGAACTTTGTAGGTCAGGTAAACCAGGAGGCTTGTATACACCTGCTCGTTAAATGCTATCTCGCTATTGGTGAATATGCCAAGGCTGAGTCTGTTGCAACAGACTTGATCAATAACCACGGTCTGAAACTTATGACAGAGCCTTTTGGCACAAAGCAGCTTTCTGGTGAGGAGAATACTTGGAAGGTAACCCGCAACGTGGTTTGGGATTTGCACCGTACACCCAACATTGCAGATCCGTCGAACAAAGAGACTATTATGATGATTTCTAACTCCAACGACCAGGACTTCACAACCTATAACGTGATGCGTGCCTGCTTCGTACATTGGAGCAACAGTGTGATTCGTGACCCTCATGGTATGGCAACACCAGGTAACAACATAGCCCGTAATAACAATAATTATAATGCAACACTCGACTGGGTTCGCGTTGCAGGTCGTGGTATCGCCGTGAACCGTACCTCTTATTATTATAACAAGACTATTTGGAATTACGATGGAGAAACCGACTGGCAGGACCTGCGTCATAACCGTGAAGTGGGTAACTGGATGGAAATGGAGGACTTCAAGTACAACAACCCCAGCTCTGAGTGTTATGGGCAAAATTATCAACTCTATGCTACCGAGGACTATATAAAAGACGGTAAAGTGCTGGTTAAAAAGGGCGACCTTCTCTGCTCTGATACCATTCGTAGCTGGTATCCCACTCCACTCTATCAGGTATATATCCTCGATACACCTAACGAGAACAATATGGGTGCCAACCAGTTTCAGGGTGCATCTGGTAAGGGTGCCAATGGCGATATGTATCTCTTCCGTTTGGCAGAGACTTACCTACTGCGTGCTGAAGCACGCCTCTACCAAGGTAATGCAAAGGGTGCTGCCGATGACGTGAATGCTATCCGCAAGCGTGCCAACGCCAAGAAGATGTACACAACTGTAAATATTGGTGACATCATGGCAGAACGTGCACGTGAGCTTTATCTCGAAGAGTTCCGTCAGGCTGAGATGGTACGCGTTTCATGGTGTCTCGCCCGTAGTGGTGTAGCCGATGAATGGGGCAATACCTACAATCTTAGTAATTGGGATAAGCAGGAAGGCACCGACCTGAAAGGCGGTAGTTATTGGTACCAGCGGTGTGTGAACTACAATGTGTTCAATCATAGCTATGGTAAAGGACAGCAAGGTAACCAGACTTTTGAATACAAGATAAACAAGCATAATATGTTCTGGCCAGTTCCCAATTCTGCCATTACCGCAAACAATCAGGGTACACTTCGACAGAACTTTGGCTACGACGGGTACGACGACAGCATTAAGATGTGGGACAACTGGGAAGATGCTGTGGCCGACGAGGATAATTAAATATCCAAACAATTAGGTTTTTTAGTATTATTTTGTCTGAGAAGACATTCACTGCAATTAAGGACAAATCCGCCTGGATTTGTCCTTATGCTTGTTTATATGGCTGATGGATATTTGTTTTTCTATGTAAAATCTCTAGAGATTTTTTTGTAAAAATGCCAATATTAGCAGGCAAAAATGCCATATTTGCGCAAAATTCTCTAGAGATTTCTGCAAATGGCTGTCTAGAATCTTAAAGAAGTCTGGAAAACACGATTTCGCAAAAAAACATAAAAGGTTTGGATAATTCGTGAATTCTTTCTATTTTTGTAACCTTTAAGCAATCTCTATATGGTTACGGTCATCAGGAATTTTATTTTATTTCTCGTGCTTTTCCTGACTACTACGGATGTTTCAGCACGAAAATATTTTAAAGTCATCAATAATATACAAGGGTTATCTGACAACTCTGTAAATTATATGGCACAAGACAAACATGGTTTTGTCTGGATGGCCACAGCTAACGGATTGTCCCGTTATGACGGACTGATGTTCACGGTCTATCGTCATGATGCCCATAACGCTTTTTCTTTGGTTCAGAATGATGTGCTATGTCTGCTGCCTATAGACGGCGGGATGTATGTAGCCTGTACAGGAGGTCTGGATTTTTACTCTTTCCAAGACGGATATTTTCATCGTTGCCAACTTTCTGAAGGAGATTCAACACGCAATTTGAATGTCAGGTTGAACTCGCTGGTAGAAGACGGTAACCAGATTATGGCTACTGACGGCAACGGTAATTTTTTTGTAAAAAAGGATAATAGTGAATCCTTCGTACTTGTAAAGGAGAAAAAATTTTGTTACCTCAGCAACTATCAACAAGGAAGGGTACTTGGCGTTGCCGCTGATGGCCTCTATCTGATAGACAGTAAGACGCTGAAGACGGTGGCTCATTACAAAATGAAGATTCCCATCATGAGCCATATCAATCTCTTTTATAGCAAAATCCGAAAGACGGCTTATGTTGGTAATGGATACGGACAACCGTCCATGGCTTTTCACATAAACGGGCATCAGATTGAAGTTTCCAATGAAAAAGTGCCCGACAACCTGATGGCCGTCACCGATTTCGGAAACCGTACGGCATTTGCACTCGATGGTCCTGGACTATTAATCCGCCAAGGTAGCACAGAAGAATGGTTCTCACCAGAAAACAGCAACATGAGTGGAGACGCCTTGTATTCATTATGTGCTGACCGTGGTGGTAATCTGTGGATTGGCACCTATAGGGCCGGCGTGAATTTCTTTAACGACAAACATGACCGGTTTGTGATGCTCAACAAACAAAACGGCGATATACCATACAATCTTGTGACAGCTGTTATCCCAGACAAGAACCGACTATTTATCGGACTCGACGGCGGCGGATTGTGTATCTATGACAAATCCACAAAGACTTCAAAGACTTTCACCACGAAAAATAGTACCATTGCCGGCGATAACGTCATCTCGATGACCAAAGACAATGATGCCTTATGGATGGGATTCTATACGAAGGGACTTGTTCGCTATGACCTGAAGACCGGAAGTTTCTCCAATTTCACCATGCCCAAGAAGGAAAATGGTACGGAGAATAATGTATGGGTTGTCTGTGATGACGGCATTGGAAATCTCTGGATAGGAGGTGCCGACATGAACCTTTTCAACAAGCAGACACATCAGATAGAAACCATAAAAGAACTGAAAGACAGCTACTGTGCATCAATGTTTGTAAGGGGCAACCAGATATGGATAGCCCCGAAGAACAATGGTGTCTTTATGTTGGATAAGCACACAAGGAAAATACTCAAGCATTATACGGCCAGTAAAGAAAGTGAGATTTGCCTTCCTGATAATGACGTCAGATATATCTATATGGACTCCCGCGGAATTCTCTGGGTCTCCACCATCTTTTCCGGCTTTTGTTCTCTCAATCCGAAAACCAAGGAACTCAAGTCGTATGGCATAGAAAAAGGCCTTACCAACACAAACGTTGCCTCGATATCAGAAGACAGACAGGGTAATCTCTGGATGGGAACCTTTAACGGACTCTTCAAATTTGATCCAAAGACGGATATGTTTGTCCGTTTCGACCAAGATGAATGTATCGCTTCCACATTCACCTATGCCTCGAGCACCTATCAAGACGGTATCGTCTACATGGGAAGCACACAAGGACTTCTGACATTCAATCCTGAGAAGGTGAACTATGAACAGCTTTACGATCATGTGTATTTCACCTCCTTGAATCTTCTGAACGACAATAAAATATTCAACCTTAATGGCAGTCATCCGGAGGGAATCACCTTAAAACATGACCAGAACTTCTTTACTGTTCTTTTCTCTGTTCCGGAGATGCAGACTCCCAAACGCGTTCGTTTCTCCTGTTATCTGGAAAACCTGGAGACGGGATGGAGAGAGATTTCCGGTGACAGAGAGGCAACCTATACGAATGTGCCTCCCGGAAAGTATCATTTCTATGTGCGTTGCACGGACAGCAACGGACAATGGAGCGAACCTTCCATCTTGGAAATCACCATAACCCCACCTTGGTGGGCTACTTGGTGGGCTAAACTATTGTGGGTGATTCTCACATTGTTGGCTCTTGCTGGAGGAGCACTTATCTATCTGCATTACCTGAAAAACAAGCATCAGATCGAAATGGATGCCGTGGAGAAGGAATCGCTGAAGAAGCTCAATGATGCCAAGCTGAACTTCTACACAACTATTACCCATGAACTGCGCACTCCCGTATTCTTGATCTCCGCACAGTTGGAAGAACTGCTCAATGCTCATAAATCTATTGTGCCTGTTCCGTCCAACTACTTGATATCCATGCACCGCAGCAGTTTGAAACTCAACAAACTGATCAGCCGTATCATTGATTTCCGCAAAATCGACTCCGATAAAATAAAACTATCACCAGTAAGAGCCGATGTCATCGAATTCTGCCGCGGCCTTATCGGTGACTACACCCAGATGTGTGAACAGAAAAACATCTCGTTCACCTTTTGCCACGAAAAGGATATCCTGTTGTTGGATTTCGATCCATCGAAACTGGAAATCATTCTGACCAATCTTGTTTCGAATGCCTTTAAATACACAAACGAAAACGGTGCTGTTGAACTTATTGTGGAAGAAGAGCCCGACCGTGTGGTCTTTAAAGTGAAAGACAACGGTATTGGTATTCTGGAGAAGATGCGCGACACGATTTTTGAGAATTTCTTCCGTACTGAACGTGGAGAAAAACAGAGTGGCGGTGACGGTATCGGACTCTCCGTTGTAAAATCATTGGTGGAGTTGCACGGTGGAACTATAAAGGTGGATAGTGAAGTGAACAAGGGCTCTGTGTTTACTTTCTATATCCCTAAGATATATCAGGAAGAATCGCTTGCAGAAATGGTGAAACCTGAAATGAGTCGCGAAACCATAGAGTCCGTTACGACTCCACCTTCTTCCGTTAGCGAACAACATCTGGTCAATCCCACTGCCGTACATAGCATCTTGATTATCGATGACGAACATGAAACCGTAGATGTCCTGGAGCGTTACCTTTCTGCCGATTTCAGGATTTATAAAGCCTTCGATGGCAATGAAGGTCTGGCTGAAGCCGAAAAAGAACTCCCCGACCTGATTCTCTGCGACCTCTCTATGCCAAAGATGGATGGATTGGAATTCCTTAGAAAAATGAAGGAAGATAAGAAACTGAGCCATATTAAGGTGATTATCTTTACTGCCAAGATTTCTGAAGAGGATATGATTACAGCCTTCGACTACGGGGCTGATGCCTATATCACCAAACCCATCTCCCTGAAATATCTGCGGAAACGCATCGACCGGCTGATGGCTCAAACCGACAATGCGCTAATCACCAACGATGTAATTTCCCAGAAAAAAACATATAACAAAGAAGAACAGATCTTCCTGCTGCGATGCCGGGAGATTATCGACAACAACTTACAGAATGAGGAGTTCAATATAGATTTCCTCGCAGACAACCTTGCCATGAGCCATTCTTCTCTTTACAAGAAAATAAAGGCCATGACAGGAATGTCACTGATAGAGTTTATCAACGACTACAAGATTTACAAGGCTATACAGACGTTTAAGCAGGGGGCTACGAGTGTAGAGTCTGTTTTCGAACAATGCGGATTCCATGACGCCAAGAATTTCAGGGAAACATTCAAACGGAAGATGAAAATGACGCCTAAACAGTTTATTCAGTCGTTATAATATGAATCCCGCCCTTTTTTTGAACGATATCACCCCCATGATTTGTAGTGAAATAACGTATATTTGCCAAAAATAACAAAACATAGATATGAAAAGACAAATCACAACACTCTTGGTCCTGATGCTGACAGGACTCGGATTAAACGGACAGACATTCACAGAGTGGCAAAATGCTTATGTGAATCAGGTGAACCGGCTGGAGAATCATGCCAGTTATAAAACAGACGAATCCACTTTGTCGCTCGACGGACAATGGAAATTCAACTGGGTAGAAAATGCGGACCAGCGTCCTACTGACTTCTTCAGGACTGATTATAATGATTCTTCCTGGAAGACCATGCCCGTTCCTGGCATGTGGGAACTCAATGGTTATGGTGATCCCGAATATGTAAATATCGGTTTTGCCTGGCGCGGACATTTTGACCAACTCACGATGAAAGAGGCGGAAGAAAACTTGGAAACAGGAAATCTGCGCGTACCAGTGAAAGATAATCATGTAGGTTCTTATCGCCGTTATATTGAAGTGCCTTCAAATTGGGATGGCAAACAGGTGATTGCCCATTTCGGAAGTGTCACGTCCTGCATCTATTTGTGGGTGAACGGACAATTCGTTGGCTATTCCGAGGATTCCAAGATAGCAGCTGAATTTGATATCACGCCGTATGTCAAGAAAGGCAGAAACCTGATTGCTTTTCAGGTGTTCCGTTGGAGTGATGGCTCTTGGTGCGAAGATCAGGATTTCTGGCGCCTGTCCGGTGTTGCCCGTGACAGTTATCTCTATGCCCGCGACAAAGCAAGTCATTTGGATGATTTCCGCATAGAGACTTCACTTATCAACGACTATCAGGATGGCGTGCTGACCTATTATCCGAAACTGACTGGAACCCCGAACCTGAATGTATCTCTTTTCGATGCTAAGGGTAATAAAGTGGGAGAACGGCAGGACAGCCTCATCACGGTTAAGAATTGTCACAAATGGTCTGCCGAAGATCCATACCTTTATACATTGGTGGTGGTTTGTTCGGAAAACAAGATGATAGCTGGTCGTATGAGGGTTATTCCCGTACAGACTATTTATCAGAAAGTAGGATTCCGTTCTGTGGAAATCAAGAATTCCCAGTTACTGGTCAACGGTCAGCCTATACTCATCAAGGGTGCTGACCGTCATGAGCTGGACCCCGATGGCGGCTATGTAATCAGCCGTGAACGCATGATACAAGACATCCAACTCATGAAGCGTTTCAACATCAATGCCGTCCGCACCAGTCACTATCCCAACGATCCTTTATGGTATGACCTCTGCGATGAATTTGGCATTTATCTGGTGGCGGAAGCCAATCAGGAAAGCCATGGATTTGGCTATCATCCCGACCGTTCACCTGCTTACACCCCACTTTTCGGCCCGCAGATTCTGGAGCGCAACCAGCATAATGTACAGGTAAACTTCAACCATCCTTCGGTGATTATCTGGAGTATGGGTAACGAAACCATCAACAGCGACAACTTCACGGCTGCTTATGAATGGATCAGAAGCCAGGACAGCCAGCGTCCCATACAGTTCGAACAGGCCAGAACGGGAGCTAATACGGATATTTACTGTCCGATGTATCTCTCTCAGGAAGGCTGTGAAAAATATGCTGCCAACCCCGAAAACACAAAACCGCTTATTCAGTGCGAATATTCTCATGCCATGGGTAACTCATCGGGCGGTTTCAAAGAATACTGGAATCTGGTACGTAAATATCCGAAATTCCAGGGTGGTTTTATCTGGGATTTCGTGGATCAGGCTCTCCATAAAAAAGACGGAAGCTATGCTTACGGTGGCGACTATAACAACTATGACCCATCCGACAACAACTTTAACTGTAACGGTTTGGTAAGTCCTGACCGCGTGCCTAATCCACAGCTCTTTGAGGTAGGCTATTTCTACCAGAACATATGGACAAGTCTGAACGGTAACCGGATTACGGTCAAAAACGAAAATTTCTTCCGCACCTTAGACTATGCCACGCTGACGTGGACACTTTTTGCCGATGGTAAGGAAGTGAAACGCGGAGATATTAGCAGTTTGAACATTGCTCCCCAACAGACAGCTTCTTTCACGCTTCCCATCGATCCTAACGATCCTGCATACGACGGTCGGGAACTGCTCCTGAATATGGACTACCGCCTCAATGCTGATGAGCCTCTCATGAAGAAGGGCATGACTATTGCCCACCAGCAGTTCCAGCTTTCCGACTATCAGATGAATCCCGACAGGGTGACAGCCAAAGCCAGAAATCTCAAAGTGAAAGACGACAAGAGGAATAAGGATCTGACGGTCATCAAGGGAAAGAATATACGCATTGTTTTTGACAAAAAAACAGGATTGCTGACCGAATACGAAGTAAATGGTGTGAAGATGCTGGGCAACGGTGGAACTATCAAACCAAATTTCTGGCGTGCCGTAACGGATAACGATATGGGTTCACAGATTAATAAGAAATATAAGATGTGGAGAAATCCCACGCTGAAACTTTCTTCCTTCAATACCAAGAAAAGTGAAACAGAACTGGGTGAACCTTGTATTAACGTGGTGGCAAGCTATAAGCTTCCAGAAGTAAAGGGCAAACTGAAAATGACCTATGCCATTACTTCACAAGGCAAGATAATCGTCCACATGAACATGGATGCCGACAAGAAACCGGAAGTAGCTAACATGATGCGCTACGGTGTTGTGATTCAGATGCCTTTCCGCATGGATATCAGCGAATATTATGGACGCGGACCTGTGGAGAACTATGCTGACCGAAAGGAATCCCAGCGTATCGGCATCTATCGTCAGACTGCCGATCAGCAGTTCTACCCTTACATCCGTCCACAGGAAACGGGAACAAAGACGGATATGCGTTGGTGGAAACAGACCAATGAAAGAGGGCAGGGACTCCTTGTCACCAGTAATCGTGAGTTCTGTGCTTCCGCACTTCATTATGCCATGGAAGATTTGGATGATGGTGATGAAAAGGAACAGCGTCATATAGAGGATGTTCCTGGTTCTCACTTCACCAATCTCTATCTCGACTTGGAACACGCTGGTGTAGGTGGTGTTGACAGTTGGAGTGGTTGGGCAGAAGCCTTACCTCCCTACCGCGTGAAATATACCGACAAAAAATTTAGCTTCGTATTAACCCCCAATTAATTGCCCGAATATGAAAAGAATCCTTTTTGTGCTGAGTCTGGTCGTTTGCTCACTTCACGTCTGTGCTGGTGATATCTATGTGAAAAAAGACGGCTCCGTGGCTGAAGCCCTAAAACAAGCACGTGAGTGGCGGCGACTGAACAGTCCGGAAGTAGTTGGCGGTATCCGCATCCATTTGGCCGATGCCGTCTATCACTTGCAGAAACCACTCTACATCCGTCCAGAGGATAGTGGCACAAAGGATTCTCCAACCATCATTCAAGGTGGTACTCTTTCTGGCGGTTTGGCTGTAGGTCCATGGAAACGTGAGGGGAAGCTATGGGTTGCTGAGGCTCCACGCGATGGCAACCGAATTGTCTATACCCGCCAGTTATGGGTGAATGGGCAGAAAGCCCAACTGGCCCGTGGTCCTTTCTTGCGGCTCACAGATTTCAATCCTGAGGCTTCAACCATCACCTTACCGTTCAATGAATCTCACTCCTCTCTCCTCTCTCCTCTCTCCTCTTCTGCTGAACTATTCCTCCTCCAGCGCTGGGCCATTGCCATTCTCCGTGTCAAAGAAGCTCAAAATGTCAAGGGCCAGACCGTCCTCACCTTCCACGAACCCGAAAGTGAACTGGAATTCTCACATCCCTGGCCACAGCCTGTTATCAACGGAGAGAAAGGCAGTAGTGCTGCTTTCCTGCAAAATAGTCGTCAGTTGCTCGATGAACCTGGTGAATTCTGGCAGGAATACCCCAGCGGTCGTATCTACTATCTCCCCCGTCCGGAAGATATTGCTAACGGGGCTCCGTGTGATGCAGTGATTCCCCATCTCTCCACTCTCGTGGAATTTGCAGGCAGCGAAGACCGTCCCGTTTCCTATATCAGTTTTATCGGCACACAGTTTGAACATGCTTCCTGGTACGCGCCTTCCTTGCAGGGACACGTAACTCTTCAGGGAGGCTTCCCTCTTATCGATGCCTATAAACTGCAAGAACCAGGACTCTTTCATAAAGCTGCACTTGAGAATCAGGCTTGGATAGCAAGACCTGAGGCTGCCGTTATGGCTAATTATGCACGTAATGTCCATTTCACAGGATGTTCGTTTAAGCATTTGGCAGCTACGGGACTTGACTTAAACCGACAAATCCAGAAGGCAAGTCTTACTGAATGTCAGTTTGAGGATATCGGCGGAACGGCAGTTCTCGTCGGACCTTTTGGTGAAGGGGGATTCGAGACACATATCCCCTATCTTGGCAATTTGATTTGTGACAGTATCCGCATCGAACGCTGCCACATCCACGATGTCACCAACGAAGACTGGGGAGCCGTTGCCATCGGGGCCGGATATGTCAGGAACACGGAGATAGTACAAAATGAAGTTTCTCACGTCAATTATTCAGGAATCTGTGTAGGCTGGGGATGGACTTCCCTCGAAAGTGGTATGCGCAACAACCGCATCGAGAACAATGTTGTCAGCGACTATGCCCGTCAGCTCTATGATGCCGGCGGCATCTACACGCTCTCCTATCAGCCTGGTTCCGTAATCCGCGGCAATCGCATCAGTACGCCAACGGTGGCTCCCTATGCCACTAACGACCGTGCTTTTGCCATCTACTTCGATGAGGCTACCAATGGTTTTACGGTAGAAAACAACCAAATGGACCCGGAGAGCGTAGGTTGGAATCAGCCCGGTGCAGAGATGATTTTGAGAAACAACCATAAATAAATGATAAAAACAAACTACCATCTTTTTGATTTTCTTGATTTTGACGAGGAACTGAAAGACAACAAATCGTTATGGAAAGCCTACCAGCCCACCGCTGTTTATGAGCGTGAGGGGGATATTCATATTGACATCCCTTTCCAAAAGCAAGTCCATGCTAACGATATGGCTCCGGATTTTGAAATTCCACAGGAGACCTATACCCTTATCGTCCGCTATTATGAACCGATGATTATCCGCCTTTATGCGAGGTTTTCTGAAAAGTCTGAAGATTCAGGAACATCTGGTAATACAGACATTCCCTCTGATGAAAGCGAGATGCTCCAGTTCAGTGAACGCATCTTAAGAAAACCGCTCAGCATCGAACAAACGCCTGATGGATATCTTCTCAAGACTCCTGATGGTCTTACCCGGGCCTTTATCAATATGGCTATCGCTCCCATCGACCATTGGAGCGACCTGCAACCCGCGCCACAACCAACGGTAGATATCCGCTTCTACCCTGAAGGCGGTCCCCACAAGGAAATAGCTCTTGCAGCCTACGACCACTTCTCGCCTCCGCGCTACGATGCCCTGCCTATCGGTTTTGTAAAGGATAGCGCCGAACCGTCTACCGGTCTTCTCTCTTTTGCCTGTCAATCCGATGAATGTTTCGTGGGTACAGGCGAGCGTTTCAAGAAGATGGATCTCAGCGGACAGTCTTTCTTTCTGAAGAACCAGGATGGACAGGGTGTGAACAACAGCCGCACTTATAAGAATATACCTTTCTATATTTCCAGCCGCATGTATGGATGTTTCTACCATACCACGGCGCATGCCAAACTCGATCTCGCTGCCCATTCCACCAGAAGCGTACAGTTCCTAAACTTCCAGCCTGAGGTGGATGCCTTCCTTATTGGCGGACAGGATGTCGAAGAAATTCTCCGTGGCTACCGGGATTTGACCGGCTATCCCTCCATGCCACCGCTTTGGAGTTTTGGCGTGTGGATGAGTCGCATGACCTATTTCTCGGCTGATGAGGTAAATGCCATCTGCGACCGCCTACGCCAGGAGCATTATCCTTGTGATGTCATCCATTTGGATACGGGATGGTTCAAGACCGACTGGCTCTGTGAATGGAAATTCAACGAAGAGCGTTTCCCAAATCCACCAGCTTTTATCAAGGGTTTAAAGGACAAAGGCTTCCGCGTCTCACTTTGGCAGTTGCCTTATGTGGCAGAAGGAGCCGAACAAATCACCGAGGCGCGCGAGAACGATTATATCGGTCCATTGACCAAGAAACAGGAATCCGAAGGTTCCAACTTTTCCACTCTTGATTATGCCGGTACTATTGACTTCACCTACGACAAGGCCACCGAATGGTATAAGGGCTTGTTAAAGCGATTGCTCGATATGGGCGTGAAATGTATCAAGACCGATTTCGGCGAGAACATCCACATGGATGCGAAATACAAGAACATGAGTCCGCAGTTGCTCAACAATCTCTATGCCCTGCTTTATCAGAAGGCTGCTTATGAGATTACAGAGGAAGTGACGGGCGACGGCATTGTTTGGGCACGTTCTGCATGGGCCGGTTGTCAGCGTTATCCCTTGCATTGGGGTGGTGACTCCTGTTCGTCATGGGACGGTATGGCAGGTTCCCTGAAGGGTGGCTTGCACTTCGGACTTTCTGGCTTCGCTTTTTGGAGCCACGACGTGCCAGGATTCCACACGCTGCCAAACTTCATGAATGGCATTGTGCGTGATGATGTTTATGTGCGCTGGACACAGTTCGGCGTTTTCAGCAGTCATATCCGCTATCATGGAACCAACAAGCGTGAGCCTTGGCATTACCCGAAGATTGCGGATATTGTGAAACGCTGGTGGAATCTTCGCTATGCACTCATTCCCTACATCCTGCAGGAGAGTCTCATTGCTACCGAGACGGGACACTCTGTCATCGAAGCCCTCATTTTCCAGCATCCTAAGGATCGCACTTGCTGGCATATCGATGACCAGTATTATTTCGGTCAAGACTTCCTCGTCTGTCCTGTCATGAACAGCGAGAATTGTCGTGATGTCTATCTCCCTGCCACTGCGTCACAATGGGTGAACTTTTTCACAGGCGAACGCTACGAAGGTGGTCAGTGGCTCCATCTCAAGGATATCCCATTGGAACAGATGCCAGTCTTTGTGCGTGAAGGTGCCCAGATCCCCATGTATCCTGAGCACGTGGAATGCACCGATGAGATGGACCTCGAAAAGACCATTATCCTCAACATTGATCAAAACTTCAAAGGTTATAAGATATGAACACCTGGAAACCAAATATGGAGGAAACCAAACGACACTACATCGATTGGTGGAATCATAAGGGTATTGTATTAAATATGTGGGAGCATTTTCAAGATGGGGTGACTCCACACGCTGATATTCCTGCTCCCCCTGCCCCTAAAGACCTGAATCAAAAATGGTTTGATCCGCAGTGGCGTGCAGATTACCTTGACTGGTATGTCGCCCACTCCTCGCTGATGGCCGATATGTTGCCCGTAGCCAACACCCAACTGGGTCCTGGTTCTCTAGCTGCTATCTTAGGCGGTGTTTTCGAAGGTGGTGAAGATACCATCTGGATTCATCCGGACCCTAACTATACCGATGAAATCCGTTTTGACGAGAACCACCCCAACTGGTTGCTCCATAAAGAACTTTTGAAGGCTTGTAAAGAGAAATCGCAAGGCCATTACTACGTGGGTATGCCAGATTTGATGGAGGGTCTTGATGTGTTAGCTGCTATGAAAGGCACTGACAAAGTGCTCCTCGATACGGTGATGCAGCCCGAAGTGCTGGAACACCAGATGCAACAGATCAATGACATCTATTTCCGTGTGTTCAATGAACTCTACGACATCATCCGCGAGGGCGACGAAATGGCCTTCTGCTATTTCTCCGCATGGGCACCGGGAACTATGAGCAAGCTGCAGAGCGATATCTCCACAATGATTTCAGAGGATGACTATCGCCGCTTTGTTCAGCCATTCATCCGCGAACAGTGTCAGCATATCGACTATACGCTCTACCATCTCGATGGCGTAGGCGCCATGCATCATTTGCCGTCTCTCTTGGAGATCAAGGAACTCAACGCCATCCAGTGGACACCTGGTGTGGGCCAGCCTCAAGGCGGTTCTTCCAAATGGTACGATCTATATCGGAAGATTCTCGAAGGCGGCAAGAGTATCATGGCTTGTTGGGTAACGCTTGATGAACTCCGTCCATTGCTCGACAACATTGGTGGTGATGGCATCCATCTCGAAATGGATTTCCATAATGAACAGGAGGTAGAACAGGCCATGAAGATTATCGATGACTTCAAGACAGCCGTTCATATTCCCAGCAGACCCTCTCCCACCCCTTCCAATAGGGAGGGAGCAGATACGCCTGAAGCTCGTGTTCAGGCTATTATCGAAAAGGTGGAGTATGAATGCTCCATTCCTAAACAGAAAGGGTCTGGGGCGAATATCCCCCTTGCCGAAGCAGCAGCGCAGCGTGTCCTTGTCCTCGATGGTGCGATGGGCACGATGATTCAGCGTTATCGTCTTCGTGAAGAAGACTTCCGCGGCTACCGCTTTGCACGGCATCCACAGCCACTCACGGGATGCAACGATTTGCTTTCTATGACCTGTCCTTTTGTCATCCGTGATATCCATCACAAATATCTCGAAGCTGGTGCTGATATTATCGAAACCAACACCTTTAATGCGCAGCGCATCTCTTTGGCTGACTATGGTTTGGAAGATCAGGTTCGCGACATCAATCTCGCTGCCTGTCAGTTGGCACGTGAAGAGGCGGATGCTTTTGCTACAACCGATAAACCTCGTTATGTCTTGGGTAGCATCGGACCTACAGCGAAGACAACTAGTATGAGTACTGGCAAAGAGCCCCCATTGGATAAAGCTGTGTTGAAAGAGGCCTATCGTGAACAGATTGATGCCCTTGTCGATGGTGGTGTCGATGGTCTTCTCATTGAGACTATCTTCGATGTAGAGAATGCCCGAGTGGCTATCGAGGCGGCACAGGAAGTCTTGCAGGAAAAAGGGAAACAACTCCCCATTTCCCTCAGTTTCTCCGTCAGCACTCCCGATGGCCACAACATGCTTGGCCAGAGCATCTTCGATTTCCTCGATTCCCTCAATCACCAAAATAGCGAATTATTCTCTGTTGGCATCAACTGCTATGCCGACGTCCGTGAGATGATTCCACTCATCCAATGCCTTGGCACTCGGTATAAGTACCTCATTTCTGCCTATCCCAACGCAGGAATGCCTGACGGTAAGGGGAAATATAATAAAACGCCAGAACAGCATCAGCAGGACCTTTGGCCTATGCTCGATGCCCACCTGCTGAATATCGTTGGCGGATGTTGTGGTACCACTGATCATTTCATCGCGAAGATTGCGGAATTGGTGCAGCCGGCGAAAGGCTGTTTCATGAGTCCCAAAAGACCCTCCTCCAACCCTCCTCATAGGGAGGGAGCAGATACTCCTAAAAATAATTTTTCTATACCAGATAAACCCTCTTTATCCGCCACCAATAGTAATCACTCCTCCCCTGTAGGGAAGGCGAAGGTGGGGTCTGTCTCTTCCTCCATTATAGCTGGTAATGCTGCCGACTGTGCTGCTGCCACCAAGGCTGCAGTGGAAGCAGGAGCTTCTCCGCAGGATATCATCAATGGAGAGATGATTGCCGCTATGAGTGAGGTAGGTCAGCGATTCCAAGACGGCAAGGCTTTCGTACCGCAGTTGCTGATGGCAGGTCGCGCCATGAAAGCCGGACTGGAAGTTCTCAAGCCCCTGATGGCTGGTGAGGAATCCACGAGTATCGGCAAGGTTGTCATCGGCACCGTGAAGGGTGATCTCCATGACATCGGCAAAAACCTTGTAGCTTCCATGCTTGAAGGTTGTGGTTTCGAGGTTATCAATATCGGTATTGATGTCTCGGCCGACCGTTTTATCGAAGAGGTAAAGAAAAATCAGCCCGACATCCTCTGTATGTCAGCCCTGCTCACCACGACAATGGGCTATATGAAAGAAGTCATCGACGCTTTGGAGGCTGCAGGTATCCGCGACCGTGTGAAAGTGATGGTAGGCGGAGCTCCTGTCAGTCAGGTCTTCGCCGATGAGATTGGAGCCGACGGCTATAGTGACAATGCCAATTCCGCCGTTCAGGTGGCCAAGCAACTTCTAAACCTCTCCTAATCTCCCCAAGGAGAAAAATCCTTTTATACGAATAAAAACATAATTCAAATACTAACCTTTTTGCAAGCCTGATACATCCCCCTGAAATCTGTCAGGCACTCCCCTCCTACGGAGGGGTTGGGGGTGGTTCAATGATACATGCACGCTTTCTCGGTTCCCTAGACTGGACCATCTTGATTGCCTATTTCGTAATACTACTAATTATTGGTATCTGGGCTAGTACCAAACGCAAGAAGGGCTCTTCGCTTTTCCTTGCCGAACACTCCCTGCGCTGGCACCATATAGGTTTCTCTATGTGGGGCACTAACGTCGGTCCTTCCATGCTGATAGCCTCTGCTTCAGCAGGTTTCACTACGGGTATTGTTTCAGGTAACTATGCCTGGTATGCCTTTGTGTTCATTTTCTTACTGGCCTTTGTCTTTGCTCCCCGATATCTCGGCAGTAATGTGAGTACCCTGCCGGAATTCATGGGTCTTCGTTTCGGTCAGCAGACGCGTAATATCCTCGCTTGGTACACCATTATCACCGTACTCATCTCCTGGCTTGCGCTGACGCTTTTTGCAGGAGGTATTCTCATCCGTCAGGTCTTTGGTATTCCCATGTGGGCCTCAGCCCTCATTTTGCTGGCCATTTCCGCCTTCTTTACCATGCTTGGTGGACTGAAAGCCGTCGCTTATACCAATGTATATCAGATGATTCTGCTCATCGTCGTCTCAGCCACACTCACCATCGTCGGACTCATCAAGGTGGGTGGTATCAGTGGACTTACGGATGCCGTGCCTGCCAGCTACTGGAATCTCTTCCAGCCTAACGACGACCCCGACTTCCCGTGGTTGCCTATTCTTTTGGGTTATCCCATCATGGGCGTCTGGTTCTGGTGTACTGACCAAAGCATGGTGCAGCCCGTTCTTGCCGCCAAGAACCTCAACGAAGGACAAAAAGGTGCTAACTTCACGGGATGGTTGAAGATTCTTGATGTAGCTCTCTACATCCTCCCGGGTATTCTTTGTCTGGCTCTCTTCCCCAACCTGCAGAATCCTGATGAGGCCTATATGACCATGGTCACCAACCTCTTCCCCATGGGCATGGTAGGACTTGTCCTTGCCGTTCTCACCGCAGCCCTCGTTTCCACCATCGGCTCTGCACTCAATGCCTTGAGTACCGTCTATACGATGGACATTTACGTGAAACACAATCCTGAAGCCACCCAGCCTCAGATTATCAGCATGGGACGCCGCGTCACCGTTGTAGGAGCTATTCTCTCAGTGGTTATCTGTGTGGCTATCGACAGCATTAAGGGGCTTAATCTCTTCAATGTTTTCCAGTCTGTGCTGGGCTTCATCGCACCGCCCATGTCAGCCGTTTTCCTCTTCGGCGTGTTCTGGAAGCGATGCACCACCCGTGCTGCCAACATGGCTCTCACTTGGGGAACCGTGTTTTCCATCGGTACGGGTATTCTCTACCTCTTTGTGCTCAACGGAGCTTCTTTCTGGCCCCACTTTATGATGCTGTCTTTCTGGATTTTCGTCATCATCGCAGCCGCCATGGTCATCGTATCCCTCTTGGACAAGACCGAACAACAGGTGTCTTATATGCAGAAACTTGTGGAGCCCGCGTCCCGTGGCGTGAAGATAGCCTGGACCTTGCTCGTTATTGTGATGATTGGTCTCTACATTTTCTTCAACGGACACTAACACCACATTCTGATAAATACAAAATAAAATCCCGAAATGTCAAGTGCATTTCGGGATTTATTTCTTTTTCTTCCGCTTGTAGCACTGCTTGAAATCGCAGAGGCCACAGGTGTAATCGAGATGGCGCACGTTGGGTCCCAACCCGATGATACCGCTGACGGACTTGATAGGAAGCATCAAGGAACTCTCTGTAAGTTTCACGCCGCAGGTTTCTCCTTTAAACAAAGGGAAAAGGAGCTGTTGCTGGGAGACGTGCCAACCACAATAGCCGGGAGAGAAACGATTAGTGTGATGCCAGCCTAACTTGTCAATGTTTTCCTGAAGGGCCAGTTCCATCTGATCGGCAGCCTTTTCGGCAATCACACTGCCCAAGGCATCGGCAATAAAGACACGCACCATGTCACCCTCCTTCTTCAAACGTTCCTGGAAGGCTTCGTATTCCACGCCTGCCGTACATATGAAAAAAGCATAGGCTTCGGCGCCTTTCAACTGTCGTTCGATAATCTTGCCAATGGCAAAGTCGGGAAGTTCTCGTTGTACGAAGAAACTGAAACGGGGTCTCAAGAAACTTTTCGCCTCAGCAATGATCATATCGGTCTCTTTAACAGTAGCCTCATCGGGTACTGCCTGTTCGTAGCCCATCTGCTCATAGAGTTCCGACAGGCTAATGCCTAAATCCTCGTATCGCAGTTCTTTCTTCGTCATATCTTTTATTTAGTACACAAAGACACAGAGCTTTTCGTAAAGTCATCGTCATGGTCATCGTCATCGTCATAGTCATCGTCATCGTCATGGTCATCGTCATCGTCATCGTCATAGTCAAAAAAACTCCGTGTCTCTGTGTACAGTATAACTAACTCCCCTCATTCCATTCCTTCAACGCCTCAAAGAAAGCATCGATGTTATGAAGCGGAGTATGCGGAGGAGTGTCACATCCGCTGGAGAGTACAAAGTTAGGGAATTTCTTCGTATTATCCAAAAGATGTTTCACCGTTTGTTTCATCTGCGCCGGCATGGCATCCTTGAAAACACTCACGGGATCAATGTTACCCATGCCCAAGGCAGTTGCAGGCACATCCTCCATGACCTCACACATGGCACACTTATTACCGAAATGATACATGGCGGCACCCGTCTCCACCATGGCTTTCGTACAATGACCCGTATTACCGCAGTTATGGAGCACCACAGAGAATTCCGGTGTCTGTACTTTACTGACGATGTATTTCACATAGAGCGAGGAGAAATCCACGCACTGTTCGTTACTCATCAGTCCGGCAGCCGGCTCTGCCATCACTACGCCATTAGCTCCCGTTTCACGCAAGGCCAGACAGTATTTCAGGATAAATTCCGTGCATTTCGACAGCAGTTCGTGGGCAGCATCGGGATTCTCACAGATAAGAATCATGATGTCACTCATGTCATAGAGACGTCCTGCCAATGAGAAGGGACCGATACAACCGCCAAAGAGCGGACGGTCGTCAACTTTCTCTGCTGCCAGCAGATTGGCCTTCAGGTATTCGGGAATGCGGCCACTGTTGAGCGAAGGCACTTTCAGTTGCGAGATAGCAGTAGCATCCTCTAACAGACGGCCACGGACAGCAGGTACCGCTATATCTGAAAATTCTATCTGAGCACCAAAGCATTCCGCCTCAGTGGTCAGATCCATAATGGTACACGCAGCGGCAGAGGGATAGCGTTCGCAAAGACGCATGACGGCATCATAATGCGCCACGCCATTACTGACGGCTTCGCGCACGGTACAACCATTCATCTCAATACCTGGATGTGTCATGATAGGCACGGCGGCCACTTCCTTTTGCTGAATTACCTGTTGAATCCAGCGTTCCATGTTCATTTTCATGCTGCCAATTTTTTCCATTAGACGTTAAATCTCTCAAAATGTACTAGTTTATCAAGAAAAAGACGGGCTAAGGTGTTTCAAACACAATTATATTTTTTATCTTTGCGGTCAGAAGCTTTTAAAGGCAAAAAAGTAATAAAATAAAAATCCTCAAACAATATGAAGAAAATACTAGCCACTATGCTTTGGGCTACAGCCACATTCACAACTGCAATGGCACAGTCGGGTTATCCCATCAACCCCGTTCCTTTTACATCAGTAAAAGTTACCGACGGAACCTTCTGGGGACAACGCCTGCAAGCTGCCCGTGAAGTGACCGTGCCTTTGGCCTTTTCGAAATGTGAAAGCGAGGGACGCTACAAGAATTTCGTGCAGTGTCAGAACCCGTCGCCCGACTATCCTCCTTCTGGTTTTTCGTTCGATGACACCGATGTTTATAAGACCATTGAAGGTGCCAGTTATATACTGATGACGATGCCGGATAAGAAGGAGCGTCAGCGACTCGTTCAATATATGGACTCTGTTCTTACTTTTGTGGGTAAGGCACAGGAGCCCGACGGCTATCTCTATACCCCACGCACCATGAATCCCTGGCATCCTCACAACTGGGCAGGTGATAAACGGTGGATGAGCGAGGAAGTGCTTTCTCATGAACTTTATAACCTCGGCCATATGGTGGACGCTGCCTGCGCCCACTATCAAGCTACCCAAAGCCGCAAATTCCTCGATATTGCCGTGCGCTATGCCGATTGCGTGTGTCGTGAAGTGGGACGTGGAGCCGGACAGGCCCGCGTAGTGCCTGGTCATCAGATTGCTGAGATGGCATTGGCACGCCTGTATGTACTCATCAATACAACCCCTGCACTCAAGGACCTGCAACCAAAGGCACAAAGTTATCTCGATGAAGCCAAGTTCTTCCTCGATGAGCGCGGCAAGACAACCATCAAAAATCAGTATTCACAAAGTGACAAACCCGTGGTGGAGCAGAAGGAAGCTTGGGGACATGCCGTTCGCGCTGGATATATGTATGCAGGTATGGCTGATGTGGCTGCCTTGACAAACGACTCTGCTTACCTGAAGGCCATCGATGCTATCTGGAAGAATATCGTAGAACGGAAATACTACCTGACGGGCGGTGTTGGCGCCCGCCATGCAGGAGAAGCTTTCGGTGCTGATTACGAACTCCCGAACCTGACGGCTTACAACGAGACGTGTGCGGCCATTGCGATGGTGTATCTCAACTACCGCATGTTCCTCCTCCACGGCGATGCAAAATACTTTGACTGTCTGGAGCGCACACTCTACAACGGTGTCATCAGCGGTATGTCGATGGACGGCGGACGCTTCTTCTATCCCAATCCTTTGGAGAGTGACGGCCATTATGCCTTCAATGCCGACGGCAACACCACACGCCAGCCTTGGTTTGGCTGTGCCTGCTGCCCCAGCAATCTCTGCCGCTTCATTCCTTCCGTGCCCGGTTATGTCTATGCCGTGAAAGACAACCGCCTCTATGTGAACCTCTACATGGGTAACAAGGCTACCATTCAGGTAAACGGAAAACCCGTAACGCTGGAGGAAACCACGGAATATCCTTGGAACGGTGATATTCAGATTAAAGTTTCAAGTTCAAAAGCTTCAAGTTTTAAACTGATGCTCCGCATTCCCGGATGGGTGCGCGGCGAGGTGGTACCCAGCAATCTTTATCAGTATGCCGACGGTCAGCAATTGGGCTATACGATTACCGTAAATGGACAGCCTGTTGCAGGCAACATTCAAAACGGTTACATGCCCATCGACCGCAAATGGAAGAAGGGTGACGTCGTTCGCATTCATTTCGATATGGAGCCTCGTCTGGTGAAAGCCAACCGCAGGGTTGCCGACGACCGTGGAATGTTGGCCGTAGAGCGTGGTCCACTGGTGTATTGTGCAGAGGACAAGGATAACCCCGGAGAAAACCTGCGTCACCTGCTGTTGCAAAGCGCTGGTTCCAAGTTTCAGTTTTCGGATTTGACCATTCAGAACACAGAATGCCAAGTTCCCGATTCTCCCGCACGACAGTTTGAAGTGAAAGCCCTGAATCTGCAGGCTCAGGAAGTAGGGCTAAGGCCTGACGGTACGGTTGGTTCAAAGCCCGTCGGAATCTGCTTAATCCCCTATTATGCCTGGAATCACCGCGGCACCTCCCATATGACCGTTTGGATGGCCAATACGCTTGGTGGTCTCGGTGACTATCAGACTATCGAAAACAGAAAACAATCTCACGGAGAACAATAAGCAAAAATTATGGAAGGATACAGAACCAAAGACTACGGTCAGCCCGTGAAACGCTACGTGCAGACCATGGAGTTGAAAGACAACCCCGAACTCATCCGAAAGTACAAGGAAGCCCATAGCGAGGAGAAAGCCTGGCGGGAGATACTCGACGGTATCCGTCAGGTGGGCATCCTCGAGATGGAAATCTATATCGCCGGACCACGGTTGGTGATGATTTGCGACACACCACTCGAATTCCAGTGGGATGAAGCGATGGCAAAGCTTGCCACCCTGCCCCGACAGCAAGAATGGGAGGAATACGTGGCAGCTTTCCAGCAGTGCGACGCATCCGCCACCAGCGACCAGAAATGGCAGATGATGGAGCGCATGTTCCGCCTCTGGTAAGAATTATGAACTTAATTGTTAATTGAAAATTGACGCAGGTAACAATTATGAACTTCGTTCATGATTATCGGCTGCACTCGGCAAAATTCAAGCAAGCTTGATTCTGCTCTCGTTTGCACGATAATTCTTAATTCTTAATTCTTAATTCTTAATTCTTTTTATTACCTTTGCCCCCAAATGCAAGAAGATTTCGATATCAGACGAGAACAGCTCTCTTCAGCCGAGAGGGATTTCGAGAATGCCCTGCGACCACTCCGTTTTGCTGATTTCAGCGGACAGAAGAAGGTCGTGGAGAATCTGGAGGTGTTTGTAGAGGCTGCCAAATATCGTGGCGAACCGTTGGATCACACACTGCTCCACGGTCCTCCAGGACTGGGAAAAACGACGCTTTCGAATATCATCGCCAATGAATTGGGCGTGGGATTCAAGATTACCTCGGGACCTGTGCTCGACAAACCTGGTGACTTGGCAGGTATCCTGACCTCACTGGAACCCAACGACGTGCTTTTCATCGATGAGATTCATCGCCTGTCACCCGTCGTAGAGGAATATCTCTACTCTGCTATGGAGGACTACCGTATTGATATCATGATCGATAAGGGTCCTTCAGCCCGTAGCATACAGATTGACTTGAATCCGTTTACGCTCGTGGGTGCCACCACACGCAGTGGAATGCTGACAGCTCCCTTAAGGGCACGTTTCGGCATCAATATGCATCTGGAATACTACGAGCCCGATGTGCTGAAGAAGATTATCAAGCGTTCAGCCTCCATTCTGCAGGTGCCCATCGATGATGAGGCTGCCGTGGAGATTTCCCGCCGCTCTCGTGGAACGCCCCGTATTGCCAATGCGCTGTTGCGTCGTGTGCGCGACTTTGCACAGGTGAAGGGTAACGGACGCATCGACCTGAAGATAGCCCATGTGGCACTCGAAGCCCTCAATATCGACCAGTATGGTCTTGATGAGATTGACAACAAGATCTTGCTCACCATTATCGATAAGTTCAAGGGTGGTCCTGTCGGTCTCAACACCATCGGAACGGCCATTGGCGAGGATGCCGGTACCATCGAGGATGTCTATGAGCCTTTCCTCATCATGGAAGGTTTCATCAAGCGTACCCCACGTGGACGTATGGCTACCGAACTGGCCTATAAGCATTTCGGCCGCAACCCTTACAAGGGTAACATCATGGAGCCGGATATCTTTGGATAAAGGTAAAGTCATCGGCATAGTCATAGTCATCGTCATCGTCCTTTAAACAGCCCGCAGGGCGCTTAAACAGTTGCGAAGCAACGCTTAAACCCTTATAAGGTCATAGTCATAGTCATCGTCATAGTCGAATTATTAAACTTATAAACTTGTTAAAAACCAAAAAATGAAGAAAATTGTATTATTGTTCGCCATGATGCTGATGAGCATCAGCGGATTTGCACAGGCAGAAGAGATTATCAACAGCTATAAGAACAATCCGGGCATCCAGATGATTGAGATCAATCAGGGTATGCTCGAGATGATGGCTTCAGCTGCCAAGACTGATGAGGAAAAAGAAGCCTTGAAGAGTGTGGAAGGCATGACCATGGGCATGATTAGTTCTGATGAACTGGTTCCTGAAATCATCGGTAAGTTGGAGGTTCTGGAGAGTCAGGGCTATAGCAGAATTAATGTTAACAAAGACGATGCTCAGGCTAACGTCTTCGCGAAAAAGGATGGCGACTTTATCACCGAAATTGTGATGGTTGCCAAAGCTCGGGGGAATAACGTGCTGGCACTGATAAAAGGAAAGTTCAATGCCGATCAGATGGAGTCATTCATCAAAAGGTAATAAAACATGCGCATAGCAGCTTTCACAGGAAGTTTCGACCCTTATACGATAGGGCATGACGACATCGTCCGGCGTGCCCTACCGCTCTTTGACCGTATCGTCATTGGTGTGGGTTACAACGAGCATAAGCAGTACATGCAGCCCACTGAAGAACGCTGCAAGCTGATTCGTTCGTACTACAAGAACGAGCCAAAGATTGAGGTAGTGGCTTACAACGACCTTACGGTGGATTTCTGCCGGCGTGTGGAAGCGCAATATATTATAAAAGGTGTGCGCACGCTGAAGGATTTCGAATACGAGCAGGAGATGGCAGAGATTAACCGTCGTCTCAGTGGTGTGGAAACCATCTGCTTCTTCGCTTCTCCCGAGCTCGCCCACATCAGCAGCAGCATGGTTCGGGAACTCGCCCATTTCGGCAAAGACGTGGCGGATTTTCTACCGAAACGCCCCTAAAAACTCCCCTCAACTCCCCTCCTTTTGAAGGAGGGGCCAGGGGTGGTTAAACAAGCTACAAAGAACTCCTCCAAACTCCCCTCCTTTTGAAGGAGGGGTCAGGGGTGGTTAAGCAAGCATAAAGAACTCCTCCAAACTCCCCTCCTTTCGAAGGAGGGGTCAGGGGTGGTTAAACAAGCAAATATGCAGGTTAGGGGTGGTTAAGCAAGCCACAAAAAACTCCCCTCAACTCCCCTCCTTATTCCCCTCCTTTTGAAGGAGGGGCAAGGGGTGGTTAAGCAGCAGCATTGGGTTAGGGGTGGTTAAGCAAGCAAAGGGTGTCTAATAAAGCGATTGTTAATCAAGGAAGAAAAAAATGTCTGAGAAGTTCAACCCACATTCACAGAAAGAACTCCGCCATTCATTGCGAACCCATGCCACTGCTGCGGAATGTGTCTTGTGGAAACTTCTGAAAAGGAGTCAGGTCGATGGATTAAAATTCCGAAGACAACACGGGATTGGTCCCTATGTGATGGATTTCTACTGTCCTTCCATAAAACTATGTATAGAATTGGATGGTAGCGTACATCAAGATGCAGGCATCCACGTTCATGATTTTCATCGAGATACATATCTGAGAAATAATGGCATTAGCATATTACGCTTCGATAATGAAGTCGTTTTTAGCCATTCAGAATATATAATTGAAAAGATTAGGGAATTTGCAGGTGGATTAACCACCCCTACCCCTCCTTCAAAAGGAGGGGAGCAAACGGGCAAATAATTTCCGTTCTTAATGTGAACAGGGCATCACTCCCCTCCAACTCCCTAACTCCCCCAACTCCCCCAACTCCCCTCCTTTTGAAGGAGGGGTCAGGGGTGGTTAAGCAAGCAAAAATGCGAGCCAGGGACTAGTTAAGCAAGCAAAAATGCAGGCCTGGGCTGGTTAAGCAAGCAAAAATGCAGGGGCAAGGGGGATTTTACTGAACACAACCCCCTGCGGCAAAGCTGTAGCGTCACTGACCAAAGGGAAGTAAAGACACGAAGGGGGTTCATAGCTGCTGGCCTAACCACCCCCAACCCCTCCTTCAAAAGGAGGGGACCAATCCCTTCCAACTCCCCCAAACTCCCCTCCTTTTGAAGGAGGGGCCAGGGGTGGTTAAGCAAGCAAAAATGCAAGGGCCAAGGGCTAGTTAAAACAAAAAACAAGGATATTTCTAAATACAACGATATAGTATGATCACGTACAACAACGAGGGCATCACGATGCCCAAGATTAAGAAGCGCGAGACCACGGCCTGGATACGGCGCGTGGCTGCTACGTATGGCAAGAAAGTGGGAGAAGTGGGCTACCTCTTCTGCAACGACGAGAAAATCCTCGAAGTCAACAATGAGTTTCTGGGCCACGACTATTACACCGATATCATCACCTTCGACTACGATGAAGACGATACCATCAACGGCGATATCGTCATCTCACTCGACACCGTGCGCTCCAACGCCGAACTCTTCCACAAAGACTACAACGAAGAACTTCATCGCGTCATCATCCACGGCATTCTCCACCTCTGCGGCCTCAACGACAAAGGACCCGGAGAACGCGAACTCATGGAAGCTGCTGAGAACAAGGCACTGGCCTTACGCTAAAACAACATAAAAAACTCAGGGGACTGTATCACACAGTCCCCCGACAACGTTAAAATCAAATCAAACAAATATCTCTAACTATTACTTTCTTTTCTTTTTGACATTGCAAAGATAATACGCTCCCTGCACACATCCATCAAAAAGAATCGGATTTCAGTATAAGTTGTTGCGACAACAAGACGAAATTGCGACAGTTCAGGGAAAACGCCCCTAAATCTGTCGCAGCTATCCAAATATTACTTTGAAATTGCCACGCGATTCAATTTCTTTTGCTACCTTTGCATGCTAAATAACTTATAAATACAAGATGAAGAAAATACTTATTTCTTTTGTGGCTGTTCTCTGTGCTTCTGTGGCGAATGCGCAGGGCACGACTTTGGAACAGGATGCAGACACGATTATCAACGTGGTGGCTTATTTCTGCAAGAATGACACCATGACCTTCAAGAATCATGAGGTGAAGCAGAAGATAACGGGCAACGACACCACGCTGACCTACGACTTTGCCCAGGAGTTTATGCTTGTGGTGACCGACTCTACCAGCAAAGGCTATCGCATTGAAATGACGCCCATCAGTTATGAGATGAATGTTGAGTCCGATACACTTTTCAATGGTATGGCGGAAGAAATGTGGAAGATGACGAAAGACGTGCCTTGCATTTTCACAACGGATGAATTAGGACAGGTGCAGCATATAGAGAATTGGCGTGAAATCCGCGACGTGATGAAAAAGGCCATTCCGCTGGCGATTGACCGCTTTTACAAAAACAAACCAGGTTTAGACAGTATTCTTTCGCGCCGCCAGTATGAAAACATGATGCTTATGATGTTTTCCACGGAAAATAAGATTAGGGAAGCTTACGATGAACTGGATTTGCTCTTCGGCGTTCATGGCAAGTCATTCGATATTGGTCAAAAGGAATTCGATGATGTGGAAAACGGTTATCCCCAGCATATTATTGCCAAGATAGGCTATACCGAGCAAGAGGAAGACTCTGATATAGAGGGCGACTATGCTGTCATGACAAAGTCGGTGGTTAACATGCCCGTAGAAGATGCGATGGATTTAGGCATCAACACGTCTTCGTTGCTTTTGAAAGAGAATGTGGCCGACAGCCTGAATAAAATGAAAAGTGAGTTGGTTGACTCCATGAAGACGGTCTTAAAAAATAAGGATGTTTCCGTGACGCAGAACGAATACTACGGCTTTTTCTACAACGGGTGGCCCAAACTCTGCTACATGGAAAAGATCGTTGATGTCGGTCTGGTCAAGAATCTGGAACTGAATCTCATAGAATGGACCTCGCGCCATTGGAACATCTACGAGGCAACCAAAGAAGAAGATTCTCAGGAGTTATAAGTATCTTTTATTACACGTCCTATAAACCAGAAAAGCCTGCCCTCAACATCCGAGGACAGGCTTTGGTTTTATTATGAAATGAATTGTTTACTCGTAGTATTCGATGGTGCGTTTCTGTTCGATTTCGCGGCCCATCATTTCAGTCTTGCGGCTGATCCAGTTGCCGTGGTCGTCAAACTGGTAGTCGGTGAAAGGCGTGGTCATTTCCTGACCCATCATATCCATGGTCGCTGATGCGATAACGCCTTTCTCGTTATACTTGAAAACCTGAGTCATCGCCCCCTGTCCAAAGTCCATCGACTGGCTCATCACTTTGCCGTTCTCCCATTTGTAGGTGGTGGTAATCTTCATGTTTCCCTGAGGTGTCTCAACTTCTCTCACAGCCTTCTGCAGGTAGCCGTTGTCATCATAAACCAAGCCTGACAGACCCTCAGCCTGCATCTTGCCCTCCTGGGTGAAATTGACAACCTGCTCGCCACGGCCCATCATTCCTGCCTGTTTGATACACTTCACGGGGCCTGTTGCCTCGTTTGCCTCAACGTCGTGGAACTTTGTCTGTGCTTGCATAGCAAACGGAATGGCCATCAAGGCCAACATCATCATTACTTTTTTCATTTTGTTTGAAGTTTTAAATTAATAACAAGTCATTAGATGTTTATTAGACGTATCAAAGATGAATAAGATTAATAGATATCGAAATTTTTTTAAAATTCATAACCGATGTTGATGCCGGCGGCTATGCCTTTGGTATAGTTGCTCCAACTCACATAGGCTCCGACGGGACCTATCAGGCTATTGTAGTAGTAGGCGACCTGCGTACCCCAAATGGGTTTTCCTTTCAACAGGTCCGAAAAATTCTCACCATGGTCGGCCACGTGCCCTTTCAATAGAATGTATCCCATGTTTCCTAAGCGCTGTTGCAGACGCAAACCGGCCCCGAAAAGTTTGTTCTCCATGAATTCTGCATAAGTGAAACCTGCAAATGGAATCTGATGACTTGAATAAATGCCATATCGGTTTCCGCCCATCATGTTGCGTTCCCATACAGGTACGTCACTACCTGTAATGACACGTCCGAACACATGCGGCTGCAAATGGGTTGTTCTTGTGATAGGTAGCGTGATGCGCCACAAGCCCGCGAGGATGGAGAACCCCACATGGTGTTTCCATTTCACCAAGTTATCGGTGAAATATTTGTATGCCAGTTCGATGCGGGCTCCACGGGTGGTGAAATACCAGTTGTCTTCCGTGTTATAATGCAGTCGGGCATTATAGGTGAAATAACGTGTATTGGTTTCGTTGAAAACGTTGTAGCTGTGCTCGCTGGTCAGCAGGTCTGAAAGGTGATAGTATTTCCAGGAGGCTCCCAGATAAATCTGAAAATTACGGATGTCAAACTGGAAAAGTTTCAGTTCAACGGCATGGACGTTGTTAACTACCGCATCACTCTGATACCCCCTGTTGTACATGTAGATTTCATTGTGCTGATACTCGTAGGCTAACGATATGCGCTTAAATTTCCAAGGTTCCAGAAAACCTTCCAGTTTTACTTTCGTGCGCAGTCCCAGACGAAGGGTTAAATCGACGCCAGGATAAAGCTTACGGTTCGACTTGTATTCAGCGTGTGCCTGCAGGGCAGCTTGCTCTTCCAGGTCGAATCTGGCTGTGAATCCCATGTTGATGGCAGGATCGGGGGTCATCCATTCCAGCCCTTTCTGCTTTTCCTGGTATAATTGGCTTTTGTCGTAGAGCAGGTATTGCGGGTGACTGTCTTTTTCCACACCGATGATCTGCTTGAGTTTCATCAGTTCATCCCAGAATTTCAACCCCGTGTTTTCTCCGCGTACAATCAGCGAGTCGATGGCTTTATTGGTAAAACTTTGCGTGTCGTAACCGTGGATGTTTACGTTGATATGCAAATCGGCCATTTTCAGGCATTCCTGTAAACGCTTGTTGCTGGCCACGAAGACCGATTGCAGCACAATATCCCGGAGCGAATTGAATTCGCTGTCTTTCTTGTCTTCATCTTGTAGCGTAACGGCAATGATGATGTCAGCACCCATTGCCTTGGCCACATCTACAGGAAGGTTGTTTGAAACGCCGCCGTCAACAAGCACCATACTGTCCTGTCTGACGGGAGAGAACACGCCGGGAATGGCCATACTGGCACGAATGGCTTTGGCAAGACTGCCGCTGTGCAGCACCTTTTCCTCATTCTTCATCAGGTTGAAGGCCACGCAGGCGAAAGACCTTGGAAGCGTATTGAAGTCGATGGAGTCGTTATAACCCGTGATGAGATGGTTCAGCATGCGGTCCACATTAATACCCTTGATATAACCTCCTGCGTATTTGTTGGCCGATTTGTTGAGCCAGATTTTATGGTCTAAGAAATAGATGCTCTGGTTTTCGCGCTCATCCAGCGAAACTTTGCTATGGGCCACGCGGTCGCGCAGTACGTATCCCCAATCCACATTCCGGAATACGCTGTCCAGCATTTCCGAGTCGTACCCTATACTGTAGAGTCCGCCCACAATACTTCCGATGGAAGTTCCAGTCACAATATCGATAGGAATACCCGCTTTTTCCAACACTTTGATAACGCCTATATGGGCCGCGCCTCTGGCACCGCCACCCGCCAATACCAGTCCCACCTTTTTACGTCCAAGCTCATTATTTTGCATTTGGGAAAATCCAGTGGCCGTCATCATTATCAAACAGATTACAATAAGGAGTCTTCTCATTCTTTATGTTGTTTTGATTGCAAAGTTAAAGAAAAGAATTGACGTTGCAAAATATTTTTCTTACCTTTGCACCCGATGAAGAATCTGGGATTTCATTTACTGGCCATTCTGACCATTGCCATCTGGGGTGTAACATTTGTCAACACCAAGGTGCTGCTCCAGCATGGTTTGCAACCGATGGAGATATTTTTGCTCCGTTTCATCGTGGCCTATCTTTGTATTTGGACCATTTCACCGCGGCGTTTGCTGAGTGATTCGTGGAAGGACGAGGCCTTGTTCTTCATTCTGGGTTTGGTCGGTGGAACGGTCTATTTTGTAGCCGAGAATACCGCTATCGGGCTTTCTTATGTCAACAATGTGTCGTTCATTGTCTGCACGGCACCGCTGATTACCATGCTGCTGGCCATCCTTTTCATCAAGAGCGTCAAGGCCACCGTTCCGCTTGTTTTGGGTTCTCTGATAGCCTTGGTGGGTGTGGCCATCGTGATTTACAACGGTCATTTCGTCCTGCGGCTGAATCCCCTTGGTGACTTCCTGGCCCTGACGGCGGCTTTCAGTTGGGCCATCTACAGTCTGGTGATTAAGAAAGTCTCTCATCGCTACAGTGCCACATACATCACCCGCAAGGTGTTCTTCTACGGCATTCTGACAGTCATCCCCCTGTTCTTTTTCAAACCATGGGAATTTCCTTTGGAGGGCTTCCGCCAGCCGGCCGTCTGGATGAATCTGCTGTTTCTCTCCGTAGTGGCTTCGTTTCTCTGTTTTCTGTGGTGGAGTGTGGCCGTGAAGAAGATTGGCGCCCTGCCTACCAGTAACTACGTCTATCTGAATCCCGTCACCACGGTGGGTGCTTCCGCTTTGGTTTTAAACGAGCCGATGACCGTCATGGCCTGGCTGGGTAGTGCCCTCATTCTCTTGGGTGTGTTCATTGCCAACCGCCATTCGGCAGAATGAAATTCATTTACAAATATTTCTTTGTCCCTGATTCTGTCGGATTCTGAAAATAATGATTAACTTTGCAAACAATATCATGGTCAACAGTAAGAAAAGATGATTTCATTTGAATGTGATTACAACAACGGCGCACATCCGAAGGTGATGCGGCGACTCTTGGAAACCAATGCGGAAATCACGGCCACGTATGGTTTTGATGTCTATAGCGAACAGGCCCGGCAGAAAATCCGGATGGCATGTGAAACTCCCGATGCTGAGATCTTCTTCCTGGCGGGTGGTACGCAGTCCAATGCCACGGTCATTGATGGTATGTTGCGTTCCTACGAGGCTGTCATTACCATTGACACAGGCCACATCAACGTGCATGAGGCTACGGCCATCGAAGCCTCTGGCCACAGAGTGATTGCCTTGCCCGACGATAAAGGCAAACTGACGGTTGCCGAACTGAATAAATACATGCAGGCTTTCATTCATGATGAGAGTCGTGACCATTGTGCACAGCCCGGCATCGTGTATATCTCCTTCCCTACGGAGTTTGGCACCATCTATTCGAAAGACGAGATGGCAGACCTTTATGCCGCCTGTCAGCAATACGGCCTTCAACTCTATATCGACGGCGCCCGTCTGGGTTATGCCCTGGCTTCCCCTGCCAATGATGTTACCTTGCCGTGGCTGGCTTCCCATTGCGACGCATTCTATATCGGTGGAACGAAGGTTGGCGCCCTTTGCGGAGAGGCCGTTGTCTTCCCCCGTGGCAATGCGCCAAAGTGTTTCTTCTCCATCATCAAGCGTCACGGTGCCCTGTTGGCAAAAGGCCGTTTGGTAGGTGTGCAGTTTGATGCGCTGTTCACCGACAATCTCTATTTCGACATCTCCGCCCATGCCATGCGTATGGCGATGAAACTGAAACAGCTGTTCACCGACCTTGGCTATCAGTTCTTCCTGGATTCTCCCACCAATCAGCAGTTCCTGGTGATTCCTAACGATAAAATGCACCAACTGGAAAAGCAGGTCATCTTCACCCATTGGTGCGCTGCCGATGACAATCACACGGTTTGCCGCTTCGTGACTTCATGGGCCACCACGGAAGAAGATCTGCAGACGCTGGCGGGCATATTAAGCTGAAAATGCGAAACTTAAAAATTTACAGAAAAATGCTTCTATATCTCCTTTGCCTGTTGCTCATGCCGCTATCCATTCAGGCGCAAGACACGGAGAACTTTGTCAACCATCAGTTGCAGCGTTATCCCCAGTTGCGCTTGCTCGACCTTTATAAATCCTGCTTTCAGGATTTCATGGGAGCCGAGCATCTGGTGTCGGATCGCGAAGGAGTGAAGCATTATCTGGATACGGAACTGGAGCAAACGTCCGTCGGGGAACTGCCAGCCTGGTATTATGAGCCGTGCGGCGTGAATGGGCAATACGTACGGGTGAGCATCAGGACCGTCAAGGAAGGACTCCTGACAGAAGAACAGTTGCTCGATGCTTTTGTCCGTTCGGCTAACGGGAAGCGTCCCTCTGTCAAAAAATGGAAGAAGCAATGGCGCAAGATGGTTGCTACGATTGACAAGATGGACCTGGCATTGCCGCATTATGACGAAGATAAATCCTTCATCGACAGTATTCTCTCCGTCGGGAAATATGCCATCAGCCACTCCCCCGAATATCGCAAGGCCTATCATCCGCATTACAGGATTGTGGAGCGCGGCATCTTTCAGAGAGAACTGAAACCCTTGATTGACAAGCCCGTCAGAAGGAAGGCTGATGACTGACTCTGTCTCATGAATGTACATGGAAAATCCATGGGAATGAACGAAAAAAGAGAACAATATGATACGTAACCTGTTGCTGGTAGCCCTTGGTGGCGCTTTGGGAAGTGTGGGACGCTATTTGGTTTCCCGTTGGATGACGGGCACGTTCCCTTGGGGTACACTCACCGTGAACCTCCTGGGCAGTCTGCTGATCGGCCTCTTGACAGGACTGGTAGCCAAAGGCTCTTTGTCGCCAGAGATGAAACTACTGCTGGTGACAGGCTTCTGCGGCGGTTTCACCACGTTCAGCACCTTTGCCAACGAGTCGTTTTCCATGATGAAGGCAGGTGATGTTTTGATGATGGCCCTCTATATCGGCGGAAGCGTGGTCATCGGCATTCTGGCCGTTTATGTGGGATTGCAAATAGCCAAATAGAAATCATAAAAGCGCTGTGCCTCTTTATATACTTATTTTGACTTAAGATTCCAATGAAAGATAATAGTGAAGAGATTTTTCCGATAGTCGATGATTCGGGAAACGTCATAGGAAAAGCCACGCGTGGTGAGTGCCACAATGGTTCGCGGCTGCTGCACCCTGTAGTCCATCTGCATGTCTTCAACAGTCGCGGAGAAGTCTATCTGCAACGCCGTCCGGAATGGAAGGACATCCAGCCAGGGAAATGGGATACGGCCGTAGGCGGTCATCTGGATTATGGCGAGACACCCGAAGAAGCCCTCCGTCGGGAAGTCCGCGAGGAGTTGGGCATCACCGATTTCACCCCTAAGCATATCGGGCAATATGTCTTCGACAGCCGTCGGGAACGCGAACTGGTCTATGTCAACAGTACCCGCTACGACGGAGAGATTCATCCCTCTCAGGAAGAACTCGACGGTGGCCGTTTCTGGACTATGGATGAAATCCGCGATGCCATCGGCAAGGAACTCCTCACCCCCAATTTCGAAAGTGAATTCCAGCACTTCTTTTTGAAGTGAACAAGTCCCTGCGCCCTCTCATAATTCCCATAATTCCCATAATTCCCATAAATTCTCATTAATCTCATCCTTCTCATCATGTCCACCAGCGATAAATTCCTTACTCCCAAGGGCGACTACAAGAACCTTATCGCCTTCCAGAAATCAGAGTGCATCTACGATATCACACTCTATTTCATCGAGCACTACCTGCCGAAGATTGGTGACCGCACGGTGGACCAAATGAAACAGGCTGCCCGCTCGGGAAAGCAGAATATTGCGGAAGGCAACGAGACGGGAACCACCTCAATGGAAGCATGCATCAAGCTGGTGAACGTGGCAAAGGCGAGCCTTAAAGAGTTGCAGGAGGACTATGAAGACTATCTGCGCAATCACGGCAATCAGATGTGGGATGTCAACAGCCAGCAATGCCAGAATGCCCGCGCTTGGTGCAAAGAGCACTCGGCCCCTGCCGACTATATGCGCGTCTGCGAATTGCGCGACGACATCACTCTGGCTAACATTGCACTCGTTCTTATCCACCAAACTGATTTTCTGCTCAGGCGATTGTTGGAGAAGTATAAGCAAGAATTCCTGGAGAATGGCGGCATCAAGGAGCAAATGTCGCAGGCCCGTCGCAGTTGGCGCGAAGAGCATGGAATGGGATATCTGAATGGGAACTACAGGAAGAACGGGAGTAATGAAGACAAATTCGGGAACAAATGACAGACAAAGGAGGGAATTCAACTCGTGAGTGTCACTCACGACTTCAAACTCCTGGCTCCTGATAGTAAACTACGAGATTAAGTAATGAATGTGTAAATTCTCATTTATGGAAGAGTGGAAATAATATAAGTTCATCCACAGACATCGTGCATGCCATCAATGACGAAGACGATTATACAAGATGCCGCAACTATTGGAAATACTTGAAAGGCAAGATGGCAAAGGAGGGAATTCAACTGGTTAGTGTCACTAACCACTTCAAATTCCAAGCTCCTGATGGTAAGCAGCGTGCTGCAGATGTACTCGATGACGATTGTGTACAGACGCTCGCCAAGAACTATCCGAACAACCGTGCCCGAAAGTTTCTTGATTGGTTCATCTATAGTTACAAGCTCACAGATGTGTGACCATGTTATTTGTCAGATGTCTGACAAATTGGATACATAAGGTAGAACTTCCTCATGTTGTTCAGGTTGCCGATGATTTATCTTCGCTGGCAAAGATACAAAAATCGGGTGCAGAACAAAATAAATTCCACCTTGCATTTTGAATTGTATTCACAAGTTTGTCTAACAATCCCTCGACCACCAATGACCTTCAAACCACGACAAGAACTCCTGTTCCGTCATCCAGTTGTATTCATCCCATTCCATGGAATCTCCCACCTCCTGCGTTTCGCTTTTGTACTCCAGCCAATGCGTAGAACGAAGTATTCCACCTAAGTAGTGAGTGTACTGTTGTTCCACATCCGGTTCCCTTTTCAGATTCTCCAACACATCCGCCGTTCCAATAATTTTTCTTTTTTCCATAATCTTTTATTTTTCCACACAGACACCATGCCCATGATTTCGCAAAGGTCGGAGATCTTTGGGGAACGGGCAAATCCTTTTGACCAGTTTAGATCAAATTTGATCAGTTTAGATCAAATGCCGACCAAGAAAAACGATTAATAATATTTTTTTAGTAGACCGGCCATATTTTACAAAGTTTTTGTATTTTTGCAAAAAAATAAAAACCACATCTATTATGAGTTACAATATTGAAACACGTTCTATTACTGAGTTTGTTACTGACAGTAAAATTAAGCTGCCACGATTTCAACGAAGGTCTACATGGTCAGCAAAGCAGAACTTCGAACTTGCCATTAGTATATTCCAAGAATATCCTGTAGGTGTGGTTATTATAAACGATGAGGGACATACTTCTTGGCTACTTGATGGCCGCCAGAGAAGGTCTGCTCTGAAAGACCTCCGTGCCAATCCTGATTTAGTTTACGATTGGGCTCGTAAATATATAAAGTTTAAGCCAAACCAAGACATCGAAGAGGTTAAAACCATGTTTTGGGAGAAGATTAATGCTTATCTTCAACAAGAAGAAAATGAAGATGATGAGCCAAATGCCGAAGATAATGATAGCGTTTCAGAGCCGAATCCATTTGAGGACGACGAAAAAGACGAGGATATTAATAAATGGCGTCAGCGTGATGGTTTAAAAACACTATTAGAAATAATTCTGATGGTACATCAAAAGACTGCTAATGGGGGAAGATGGGAACGCATCTTTGCAGAATTGAACAAATCTATTGAGCGTCCTCCATACGCACCAAAACGTGAAAACTTCAAGATAATTCCAGAAGATTTACGTCAATTCCTACTTGATTATAAGAATAAGGTTATTACTCCGACAAAGGAAAATTTCATCCAACATATGGATGATTTTGCAGCTATAAAAACAGGTAAAGAAAAGGATTTCCGTAATCAGGTTGAACAAAAATGGGAAGATATTGAACACATCGTTCAAGTAATTTCTAAATCAGAGCAAATTATATCTGATGCTCGCATAGGAGTTATTCTCCTTAAAAATGTAACTCCGCTTGATGCACAAAATATATTCTCTCGAATAAATAGCGGTGGAACTCAACTAAAGGCAGAGGAATTGCTGTCAGCAAAGCCTTTCTGGAATGAGAAAGTGATTGTAGGAGACGCTAAGATGTTGGAACTTGTTAATGACCTATATACTCGTTTAGGTGTTGAAGTTCCCCAAGACGGTAATGTTGTCCGTTGGGATTATGGTGCAACTTTGATTTCTCGTATTAAAGACCAACATCTTATTTTTGAGGACTATAGAGAGACTAAGAATTCTCAAGACATAGATATGACGCAGATAACCCTAGGCTTCAAGTTGATTAGTTCTTATTTCAATAAGGGAATGTCTGCCGTTGTCGTTAATGAGCTTGAACGAAACAAGCAAATTAATTGGGGTAGTAGTATCGATGATTTGGTTAATGATGTAAATACAATTAGTGAGATTCTCAACAAAAATGAATTCTTTAGGTATTTGCGTAGTTGGAAAAAATCATTCTACAAACTATTTGGTGCCGCTCCGACATTGGAATTAGTCACCATCCTTCTATATGACTGGAAAGACAAAGGATGCCCAAGAGTATCATCATCAGAATATAATGCATTTGTCAGAGATGCCAAAGCATTATTTGACAAAATTACTTTTGAGTATTGTATTGGCGCTTGGAAAGGTTCTGGCGATTCAAAAATGGCTAATCACATTAAGAATTGGCAGGAGCGAATAAAGCCACTGGATGAAGTGTCATGGAAGTCACTAATTACAAGTGCTTGCGAAGGGGCTTATAATGGACAAAATCTCGACATAAAACATCTTACACCTGTTTTATGCTATCAATACGCATTGCTGAAAAAGACACCAGAAAACAACTTAGAAGAGACTTCTGAAGTTGATCATATTATTCCACAAGCAAAACTCGAGAATAATCAAATGATACCAGCATCATACAAAAATGCTCTTTTCAATTTACAGCTATTGCCCAAAACTGATAATATCTCAAAAAAAGATAAGACTCTGATTGAATTGACTGATAGTTTTATACGCCAAGCAATATCTAAATATACAGGTATTAAAGAAGACGATTTTGGAAGGTATTCAGACGTTTCCAAAATAGAGGAGCTCAAGCAAGAAAGATTAGGATATTTGTTGGAAACCTTTGGTGAAAAGCGCAAGACAGAATTGTCGAATTGAATGTATAACTAAACAGGTATGAAAAGGCTACTTTTTATTATAGCGCTAGTATGCAGTATAACAGTTTGCTCCCAAGCGCAAGAAAAGAAACTGTCGGATGATTGCTATAAATATATCATAGTTTCCATGGTTCCAAAGGATCGTGGAGAGAGTGATATTAAAGTATACCTTGATGACGGATTAAAGTATGAGCGAATGGTAGACGAGAATGGAAACATCATAAAATTCAGCACAAGGGCAGGAATGCTCAACTATTTCTCACAAAAGGGATGGGAATACGTGGAAACCATTGTCGTTCGTAACGGGAACATGATTTCTGGCTTGATGTCACTTACTGTCTTGAAAAAGAAAACCACACAACAGGAACTTGACCAAATGTTGAAGTCTGTTGTGCGGCATTAGACGATAAAGAAATACATAAAACCTTCAAATAGCCATCTACATTTTATGAAGAGTAAAAGTATAAACGACATCACATTGTTCCGATACTTGTTTAATCTCGACAATAGAGACTTGCCCAAAAGCATTATTAATTGGTGCCAAAACATTGGTAGCGCAATTGATTCAGATAGAGAAAATGCTATCAAAGAACTTGCTAATGTTAAAGGCAACTGCAGAAACTTGGTTGTTTTCTCAAAATCATTCATTCAAACTATGGATAAATCCTATATGAAGTTTACCCAATTTCATATGGATATTCTCGAAGAACTGGACAATGAAAATGGGATTGTACGCAGCCCATACTTTGTGGAAGGCTGTTATGTTGTGTACAGCATTAAAAACGGATGCATGACTTTGTGGGTTTTTCAAGACAGCATAAACAAGTATTTGTCTATACCTACATACTACATCTGCGTTTCCCCAAAAGATAAAATAAAAGGCGAAGGACATCAGTTAGACTGTATGGTAATACCTCTTTTGGATAATTGCAAAGAAGTTAACCTTAGAGACTATATCGATATGGTCTTGGATTATCTCTGTTTAAGACAATGGGCAGAAGTTCAGTTAGGAAAGGTATCAACCACAGTAAAGAAGGAGATTAAAAAGAATAAGAAGACACAAACAGTTACTGAGCCTGGACTTGTCTTTTACAATTTTGACAGCAAATGGTATACTGAAATCTCTAATGATGAATCATTCCAAGTTAGTGGGCATTTTAGATTGCAACCTTATGGGGATGGCACAAGACGACTAATTTGGATAAACGAATTCACAAAGCATGGCTATCATAGAAAAGCTACAATTGATAAAGTCAAAGATGGTGATATTATATTAGAGTGAACAACCTCGGGTGACACATAAATACATAGATTATGACTAACAGTAATCTCTTCCTTTTAAAACGTCCTGTGGATTTGTCTCTATTGACAGATGGCTTTCATATTCCCACGGAGTTCCAACCTTTGGTATACGGACTCATGGGACGTGAGATGACTCATGGAGAGAATAGGGAGGTGAAGATTATAATTGGTGGAGATACATTCTGTGTAAAGTTGTATAATATTAATTTTGACCAAACTCGTTATCCTGGACATCCCGATTTATTGCAGATAAGATATACCGCAAATTCTCCAATTGCCAAAAGACTGCAAGCCATATATGCAAAGGAGTACAATTATCTTATTGAACAGCGTAAAGTCGTTGGGCCACGGAAACAAATTCATCTCCCCGAAAACAATGATGCTGAAATTGTTTTCTATGGAACAATGGTTTCCGATGTGTTTGTTATGGAATGCAAATTATCAGGGGAAAGTATAGGATTAAAAGAAGAACTGAAACGGTTGTCAGAAGAAGAGTTTGAGTCATTTGTTCCTCGTCATGATGAAGGAGCGGGTATCCGTGAGATAAGCAGAATCCAGCGTGTCCGTCAACTGGACCGTTCTATCGGTGACTCATTGAAACGTCTTTATGGCTATCGATGTCAAATGACGGGTGAGTATATCGGTCAAGAGCAAGGTGTTTTTGTTGTGGAGGCTCATCACATTGATCCTTTTACAAAGAGTATGAACAATGACACTTCCAACATTCTTATCCTTTCACCCAATTATCACCGAATAGTGCATAAGGCAAATCCTGAATTCCGAAGGAGTGACCTCTCTTTTGTGTTCCCAAATGGTTTGACTGAAAAGGTAAAACTTAATCTGCACTTGTAGAACAAAAGAAGATGGGGGTAACAGAAGTTACCCCCATCTTATGTGACTTCAGGGTCAGACCCCTCGTCTTCATTGACTATCAAGGAGTTATACGAAAAACGTGATGTTTCCCCCGTGATTCTTTAAACAACGATTTTATTTTTCGTCAGTTTTGAAGAGTGATTAGGGCTTAATCACTCCTCAATTTTGTCAATTTTGAAGAGTGATTAGGGCCTAATTACTCACCACCTTTTGCATTGATGGTGGAGACAAGGGGCCAGACCCCTTTTCTCCATTGACTATCAGGGAGTTATAAAAATCACTGAATTGTTTACAAGGTTTTATCCTTTTTACAAGTGAACGTTGGACGGTTCTCCGTTCACATACGAAGAAGAGAAGTAATTAAACAGCCACGTAGTGGCGCTTAAACAGTCCGAAGGACGCTTAAACAGTTGCGAAGCAACGCTTAAACCTTTATAAATTTCCGCCTCGCATTTTAATTTCTCAAAACTTCTTATTACTTTTGCGGTTACATAACAAATTAATACGAACAGTTATCAATTAAATAAATATGGGAAAGTTAATTATCAGTGTGATAGCCTTTATGATGGCTACTGCAAACGCCTTTGCTGACAGCAAGGTGATCTCAGGTGATGTGAACGTGCTGAGAGATGCAAATGCGACCTTCAGCGTAGAGTACGATTTTTCAGAGACTAATGTAGAGGGAACTCCCTACAAGCAGTATGTTGCAGGACGCGAAGCCGATTGGCAACGCGACTGGCCCGAAGATCAGAAGGAAGGTCTCAAGGCTTTCATAAAGAATTGGAATAGTAAAAATAAGAAAGGAATGAAGGCAAGCGAGACAGGAGGTGAATACCGTCTGGTCATCAAGCCAACGGAATTACATTTCGGCAGCGCTGCCTTGGCTCTTACCATTGGCTTTGGTGCCGGAGGAATGAAGATGTCGGGCACTTTGGAACTCTATCAAGGCAACAACCGTGTACTTGTCATTGAAGTGAAAGATCAAACGGGCAAGAGCGATTGGACCGAGACCAAGCGTTACAAAAGTCTGTTGAAGGAACTCGCTGAAGATACCTACAAAGACATACTTAAATAGAAAGAGGTTGTACTAACGGGCAACCAATTCAAACTCAATGATGGCACTCACCTCACTCCCTATAGACAGGGAGACGATGATGCCATCAGCTTTTTTGTATATAGTAGGAATCAGACAATCACCCAGCTTGGCTGCCACCCGATATTCTACCCGTAGGCCTTTCACCACAAAATCCTCCGGCAACAGTTCCATCGCCATACGGACATAGTTGGCATTATTCAGATGCTTGTTGTAGTCGATGTCGGCACGAAGCACCTTGATCGGCTCCAGCACCTCTCCTTCAGTCTTGGGCAGGATAATGCGGCGGTCTTTATAGTTCATCTCCAACTGTGGCTCCAGCTTCATGGATTGTATGGTCGCATCGTCCACACGCTTCAGTTTGCCAGCCACCTTGTCAACGAACGCCCCCATGCTCCACGTCTTGTAGCAGGGATTTCCCTGTGCATCGTAGATGAAGGTGTTGCGGAATCCGAACATGGGCTTCATACCATAGACGGAGGTTGTCACCGTCAACTCCTCTTTGTATTCTGGCACTCGGACGATTTCAACCTGGCGTGTTGCCAGGAGCTGAGCCATGTTCTGTTCTGTGAAATACTGCTTTACGCCTGGCTCTGAGTCAATCCACATCTCAGAGCAGTCCTGCATCATCTGTAGAGCGGAATAGAGCTTCAGCCGTCCCTCGCTGTCGCAGGTGCTTGTCGTTACTTTAAATTTTAAGCTGTACATATAGTTTTATGCTGATAAATTGGAATTCATAGGCTTATCTCATCCATCCTTCTACACGATAGACTTTTTCCATTAGCTTGTTTTCTTTATTTGTTTCGGAACTTTTGAACCATACCTCTATACGGGCTGCATAATAATCTTCCCAGTCTCCTTCATAGATAGTAAATGACTGCTTATTCACAACCTTCCCAAACTGCTTTTGGGGAGAAATTTTAACTCGGCTTTGTTCAATAAGCCTGTCTTCTGAAAGAGGTGTATTACTTGTGGCTTCGAAACAGCGGAGAAACACTTCGCCCGGTCCTAAACTGCCATAGTAAAAGTCATATTTATACAAACCACCTTGAGAGTCGTTCCAAATCTGTAAATATGTTTTATGGTCCAGACTATCAACAACTTCCATCTTATTGGATTCTAAAGATAATGGCTTGTTGTATTCAAGTCCTTCTGGAATGGGGTGATCCTTACCGAATCCATCAGGACCTGTCATTGCGCTTAAAATAAGAGGTATCCATAGAATACAACCCACGACAACGGATACGATAAAAGATAAAAGGACCTCTAACCATTGTTTATTGATTAGCAACAATACCCATGAAGTTAATAATGCTATAATTACTAAAAGAAATAAGATTCCAATAATTGTTTCTAATATAGACGGCGTTTTAGAGAATAATACAATTAACGCAAGCATTGACAATGCCAACAGAATTGGAAATGTCCACCAATATTTTATTAAAAGCTTTTTAATCATTATAACCATTACATTATCACCCATGCTTCTTGTATTTTGCCTTTACTATCTCGTAAGAGTTTCGGGTCAGTTCCTTCAGCAAATCGTCGGGTGCAGTCGTTGGATTGATGCCTATCCAGTGCTTGGGTGATTCATTATACGGATTGCCGATACACTCATATTGTGCTTTCAGTTCTTCAATTCGTTCTGGTTGGCATTTAACTGTAATGACACCAAAATTATCACAATCAAAGAATGAGAACATGTGGCCATGAACATAGTACACCAATACGCCACTGGCATGATGAAAAGCCGTGAAAGGCAGTTTCTCTTCCACGTCATCGCCCAAGGAAAGGCAATACTCTCGATAGTCTTCTATGTTCATTCCGTCTTTTTATTTGCTTAATCGCTCCAATGCCGCAGCGTCAAGTCGGTAAATTGTCCATTCATTCATGGGCACGGCTCCAAGTGAGAGATAGAAGTCGATGCTGGGCTGGTTCCAGTTGAGACACGTCCATTCCATGCGTCCGCAATGATGTTCGTGTGCTATTCTGACAAGATGCAGCAGGAGAGCCTTGCCATAACCCTTGCCTCTCTCTTCCGGCCATACGAACAGGTCTTCCAGATACAGCCCGGAGTGCCCGATGAACGTCGAGAAATTGTAGAAGTAGAGTGCGAAGCCCACTTCCCGGCCATCCACGACGGCAAACACTGCCTCCGCCCTGTGTTCGGCGAACATTTCACGTTCAAGCACTTCTGGCGAAGCAATCACCTCGTTCTCCATCTTCTCATACCGGGCTATCCCCCGTATGAAATCCAGCAACAGCGGCACGTCCTGCCGTTCTGCCCTGCGAATCAGTATGTTGTCTTTAGTCATGCTATTCCTAACAGCTCAATTTCAAATATCAATGTCGAACCACCGGGGATGCCTGGCTGTGAGAATTTGCCATAACCCAT
>Ga0256404_1001966_pt1 | contig 47187 bp, 42 predicted proteins | sample RumenRJG_01DNA_FD_185990 | JGI IMG/M metagenome (GOLD analysis project Ga0256404, IMG submission 185990) | Bovine rumen microbial communities from Lethbridge, Alberta, Canada - RJG_01 | ecosystem: Host-associated > Mammals > Digestive system > Stomach > Rumen | place: Canada: Alberta | collected... | reverse complement strand
CGTGGCGATTCTGGGCGCACTGCTGGAGAAATCTCCGGTTGTCTCCGTAGATAAGATGATGGAAGCCATCAAGGTAGAGCTGGGCGAGAAGAAGGCCCGCTTCCTGGAGGGCAACAAGAAGGCGCTTATTGCGGGCATGGAAGCCGCAAGACAGTAAACGCCGGAAAATTCAGGTTCTATAATAAATGTTGGGGAAGAGATCTGGAGAACACTCCAGATCTCTTCTTTCATGCCAATAGAAAAAACAGTAGAGCATAAAGAACAAAACCTTTAGAATACAGGTGACTAATCCAAAACGAAAGGATGTTCAATATGCTCTACCAAGATAATACCGCAAAATTAGTTGGTTTAAAAGATGTTATTGTAAAACAGGTCGATGAAGAAAAGAACCGGCATAGCATTACCATTGAACTGCCAAGAAAAGTGCATGAGTGCCCTCAGTGCGGATGCCAGACCCGGGCCATTCATGATTACCGAATGCTGAACATTAGGGATTTGAACGCTTTCGGGAAGCAGACAATCCTGCGCCTTCGGAAAAGGCGGTATCGGTGTCCGGATTGCGGGAAACGGTTTTACGGGGAAATTCCTTTTCTCCCAAAGTATTACAAGGTCACAAACCGTTTGGCTGCGAATCTCATCAATATGTTCCGGGAAAGCCGTACCGCAACGCAGATTGCACGGGAAAACGGAGTCTCCGTAACAAGCGCACTGCGGCAATTTAGCATCGTAAAATTCACATTTAAGTGCCTTCCGGAAGTTCTTTCCATGGATGAGTTTCGCGGATATGCCGGCGGAGAGAGGTTTCAAACCATCCTGACCGACCCCGCAGAACCATAAGGTGCTGGATATTCTGCCAAACCGCAATGTTTTTGATCTGGAGATGTACTTTCAGGCGCTTACAACCCGCAAAAGTGTAAAATACGTTGTAATAGACATGAGCAAAAGTTTCTTCAAAGCGGCCCGCTTTTGTTTTCCCGATGCAGTCATCGTCATTGACAAGTACCATGTTGTTCGGCAGGTAAACTGGGCCTTTGAGAATGTTCGCAAAGCAGAACAGAGGAAATTCTGCGACCAGAGAAGAAAGTATTTTAAACGGTCCCGCAACCGTACTCTGTTCCTTGCTTCCTAATACGGCCTTCTTTGGTTACCAAACAAGGGATAAGACTGCCTGAAAGGGCAGGAACTGGACATATGCCCAGCTCCTGATAACAAATTTAACACGGATATTCTTCTTTTTCAGGGGTTACCCCAACATTTGACAAAGAACCTTAATTTCGTGTATGCCGGTGTCCCTTCCCGTGATTTCGCCTTTGTTCATAAAACATCATCCGGAAAAACTCCGGGAACAAGATTCGCTACCTTTTCCTCCGGGAACAAGATTCGCTACCTTTTCTTTTTGCGGCGCCCGGTGCGGTGCGTACGTTCTTTTTTCCGCAGTTCCCGTCTTGCTTTCCGGGTGCGCGATTCCACAAAAAAGTAAATGACAAGAGCCAGAACGGCGATGATAGCCAGAACAATCGGCCAGCTGAGACTGGAGCCGGAGGAGGCTTCAGACTCTCCGTCGGCCAGAACGCGTGTGGCAAAAAGATAAAACGAACCGGCAAGGCTGGAAAGCTGAAATATTAATTTACGAAGTTGTGGCATAGTCTTCCTTCCGCTGGAGCGGAAATCTCCTTTCTTATTCTTCCGGTCGGACGGTTTCCGTTTGCGCAGCAGTTGCCGCGCGGCGCTCGCTAAGAATGTCCGGCACGATGCGCGCAAAGCTGCCGGTAAGGAAGAACCCGATGCCGATCAGAACGTTTTGGGTTATCGGCTCTCCCAGCACGATCAGCGCAATAACTGGGGCAAGAGCCGGCTTGAAGAAAAACACGAGGCCGCCGGTGGATGCACTGGTCTTCTCAATGGCAGACATGTGACAGATGTAGCCGAACATGGTGACGACAAGACAGATATATAGGAAGTAAGGGAGCGTCTGCAGGGTAAATCCGCTGAAAAAGGGAACCCGGCAGAAAATGTCCAGTCCTACGCGCTGGAGAAAATTCGCAACCGGCGGCAGGTAGCCGAGCAGCAGGAGGGTCAGAAGCTCAATCCCGCCGTAGACAAAGCTTCCGCATGTTACGGTAAGACCTCCGCAGCGGGCTGTCATGCCTTTGCCCAGTACACAGTAGAGCGCGAAGGTTACCGTGCTGCAGGCAACCAGAATTACGCTGACCATGCTGATATCCGCACCGGGGGAAAAAGGATTGATGATGGCGACAATTCCAAGAATTTCCAGTACTATGCCCACAATATGGTACCAGCGAATTTTTTCGCCGAGGATTGCGGCGGCCAGAATGGTCACGAAAATTGGATTGCTGGAGAAAAGAATGCCGACGATTCCGGCTTTTCCGTATACAACGGCCATCTGATAAAAGACCATGCTAATGGGAACACAGAAAAGACCGGTCAGCATCAGCCTGCGGTGATCTTTCCCCGTCAGTGCCACGCCTCTTCTGCGGCGATCCCTTGCTGCAAAGGGAAGCAGAACCAGGCCTCCGATCAGAAACCGTTCCAGAGTAATCTGCATCGGTGCGAAAGCCCCGCTGATTGCCGGCATTTTCAGCGCCACTTCCATAGTGCTGAAAATCAGCGTTGTCAGAAGAATCAGAAGGTAGCCCTGCAGCTTGTTTTTTCTCTCATCCATTTTCCGAAGACCTCCCACAAAAGTCAACGCTTTATTTTATACCCAGGGTCCCGTAATGGAAAGACCCGGAACAAAGAAAATGGAAGTTTAAAGTAGAGTTTAACTGCCGGCGCTATGGTTGCGCTGTTGAAAGAAATCGAATGCCGGAGAGCAGAATGCAATTTCTTTTCGGCATTGGAAACGGAGGCACATTTATGGCAAGAAAAAAAGCGTTCGCATCATGTATTTCCGCGATTGCTGCGGCATCTCTGCTTCTGACACTCTGTGCATGCGGTACAAGCGGCACCTCTTCTTCTGCAGCATCGCAGAATGTGCAGGCGTCGGCAGCCGTGCAGGGGACAGGCACGGTAAGCACAATTTCAACCGGCACACTGGACGCCGGCGAGCTGTTTACGGATCGCGATCTGGAGCAGGAGCCGGACCTCACGAACGCGCAGACCATCGAAGTATCCAGCGGGCAGGACGTAACCATAGACAAGGAAGGGATATACGTTCTGACCGGTACAGCGGAGAACACTGCGATCCGTGTGGAGTGCGGCGATGCCGAGAAGGTACAGCTCGTATTGGACGGGCTGCAGATTACAAACACGGATATGCCGGCAATCTATGTGCTCTCGGCGGATAAGGTTTTCATCACAGCGACCGAAGCGGACAGCAGCCTGAAGGTCACGGGAACCTTCACTGCGGACGGAGAAACAAATACGGATGCCGTGATTTTCTCCAAGGAAGACCTGACGCTGAACGGGACCGGCTCGCTGTCCATTTCTTCCACGGGAAACGGAATCACTTCCAAGGATACGCTGACAGTTACCGGAAGCACGCTTACGATCGACGCCGCAGGGCACGGGATGGAAGCTAACGACGGCATTGAAATCTGCGGCGGAAGCCTCACGATTGAGGCAGTCAAGGACGGTCTGCAGGCGGAAAACGACGAGGACAACACACTGGGATATATCTATATCGGCGGCGGAGAATACAATATTCAAGCAGGCGACGACGGAATTCGGGCAAATACGGTGCTCCAGATTGATGGCGGGAATCTGAGCATCGATGCGGTGGAAGGCCTGGAAGCGACTTCTGTCGAAATAAACGGCGGAACCATCGACATTACCGCATCGGATGACGGCGTCAATGCAGCGGAAAAATCAACTGCCTGCGAGGTAACGATTGCCGTGAATGGCGGAACACTGAACATTACGATGGGTTCCGGCGACACGGATGCGCTTGATTCAAACGGCAGCCTAGTCATCAACGGAGGAAACATCAATATTTCGGCAAACAGCCCCTTCGATTATGACACTTCGGGAGAACTGAACGGCGGAACGGTAACCGTAAACGGCGAGACCGTTACTGAGCTTACCAACCAGTTTGGCGGAGGCCCGGGCGGCGGCGCAAATGGAAACGGCGGAATGGGCGGCCCCGGATCCGGCGGAATGGGCGGCCATCCCTGAAACGCGCAGGCAGAAACAGGGACCGAACAGGGGGTTCTGCGCCTCGGCTTCGGCTGCGGAACGGACATAGCGGCGGGAGCACGACAGGGCCGTTTCCGCAGCTGAGTGACAGGACTTACTTTCGAGCGGCATCCAGCAGCGCAAATACTTCCTTTGCACTGGAGGCAAAGCGGAGGCCGGCGAGGCATTTCTTTTCTGCAAATTGGTACTGGAACATGAGGTCAAACTGCTCTTTCAGCGGGTCGTAATAATGATTCAGATTAAGAAAGATGAAGGGTTTGGAAATATCGTCAAGCGCAAGGGCAGAAAGCGTGTCTGCCGCTTCTTCCAGAGTGCCGGTGCCGCCGGGTACGGCAATATAGGCATCGCCTCTGTCCCGGAGAAGTTTCTTGCGCTCCTCCATGGTTTCGCAAAGCTGCAGCTCCGTCAGATCCGGAAAGAGAAGTCCATTATCCCGAAAACGTTTCAGCTGGATCCCGATGACGGATCCCCCGCTCGATCGCACGGCGGACGCGAGAATTCCCATAAGACCTGTGTTGCTTCCGCCATAAACCAGGGTATCGCCGCGCCGGCCGATGCCCCGTCCCAGTTCTTCGGCTGCTTTGGAGAAATAGCCCTCCGTTCCGACGGAGGAACCAAGGTAGACAGTAAGATGCATAGCAGTATCCGCAGCGGAAACTGTACCGCTTCCGTCCTTTCACAGAAATGTTTTCTATTATTCTAGCATGGCGGGCACAAAATTGCGAAAATTTTATGCAAACGCGGACGGCAACGGATGCGGTGGGAATTGAAATTTCCTCAATAAAATGGGATAATGCAGACAATAAGAAGAAAAACGTCAGAATTTTACGGAGATTGCAGAAAAGGAGCATTCATATGGCAGAAAAAAAAGAGAACGCCAGAAACCCGTATGCCGGGACAAAAACAGAAAAAAACCTATGGGAAGCCTTTGCGGGAGAGTCCCAGGCCCGCAATAAATACACCTACTTTGCTTCTGTCGCGAAAAAACAGGGCTATGAACAGATATCTGCGCTGTTTCTGAAGACTGCGGAAAATGAAAAGGAGCATGCCAAACTCTGGTTAAAAGCATTGGGAGAGATTGGCGACACAGCGGAGAATCTGCTGCATGCTGCCGAAGGAGAAAATGCCGAATGGACGGATATGTATGTCCGTATGGCTAAGGATGCCGATGAGGAAGGCTTCCATGAGCTTGCCGAGCAGTTTCGCGGCGTAGCGGCGATCGAAAAAGCACACGAAGAACGGTATCGCAAGCTCCTTCAGAATGTTGAGACGAAGGCTGTCTTTGAAAAAAGCGAGGTCAAGGTCTGGGAATGCAGAAACTGCGGTCACATCGTTGTGGGAACAAAGGCACCGGAGATCTGCCCCGTCTGCAGCCACCCGCAGAGCTACTTTGAAGTGCGAAGCGAGAATTATTAATCGGCATAGGATCTGGGCGGGAAAAGATAAAATCACAGTCTTCCCCATCCAGGCCTCCATTGGAATTGGAATCCGGGAGCGGGAATGGAAAGAATCTGACCCCGGCTTTCGAAACATCGAAATTCGAATTGCGAAGGTTTTTACGGAAAGATCGCATCACTGCATGGTGCGGTCTTTCCGCGTTCTATCTATCGATGGAATGGATGGGAACCGGACAGCAGCTCTTCATTGCAGCGGACTCCACGGAGCGTTTGTGCTATAGTAGGAGAAAAGAAATGCAGGGAGGAAGCATTATGAAGCAGCAGCGCAGAATAACACTCTGGACGGCAATCATCACGTTGATCTTTGCCGCCGTTGCGATGATTCTGCTGCAGACGGCCGCTGCGAAAGCCGGACCGTCGGATCCCGGCGAACGTGCGGTACAGGCTGTCTGGCATAATATCGAGCAGACAGAGTACACAGGGGGCCGGGTGCACTGGGAAAAACTGAATTTCAATTACAAAGGCGTGTACTGCTCAGTCTACGACAGCAGCGGGCAGTTTCTGGAGGGAGTTTTCCCCGAGGATTTTGATACAGCGTCCGTTGAGCTGACCGAAGCCTCCCTGCGGGAAGTCGCTGTAGAGTCGGGGAAAGTCTACTGGGTTTATGATAAAGTTCTGGACATGGGTATATCCACGGTCTGGTATCGGGGCGTAATTTCGTCGGACGCCGCGAAAAGTTCCATGAAGGCGGAAATTACGCTTGCGTGGATTCTCCTGCCGCTGGGCGTTCTGATCTGTACGGGAGGCGCCTGGATTCTGAGCGCACCGGATGCCCCGGAGGAAAACTGGGAAACCTTCCGCGGAACCGGAACCCGCGTAAGGGAATCCGTACGGCGCTTTCTGGGGAAGCATGGAAAGACCCGGACGAAAGACGCAGGGGACAAAGAGAGTAAAGAGGAAACGTCGCGGGATGCGGAACCGGCGGAGGAAGCGGATAAGGAGGAGAAACCGGATGGCACAGACAGCCTTTCCGATCGAGAAGATATTTGAACGGACGGAACTATTGCTGGGACAGGAAGCAATGCGGAGACTGCGCGAGAGCCGTGTCCTGATTGTCGGTTTGGGTGGCGTAGGCGGTGCGATCGCCGAAGCCTTAGCCCGCAGCGGTGTCGGAGCACTGGATCTTGTGGACAGCGATACGGTTTCCGCTTCAAACCGGAATCGGCAGATTGTCGCGACTGCGGATACCGTCGGACAGCGGAAGACCGATGCCTGGGCGGAGCGTCTACGAAGCATTTCACCCGCACTGAAGCTTACGCTGCATCCGTTTTTCCTTCTCCCGGAAACGGCGGATCGGCTGACTTTCGGGGAATACAGCTATGTGGCGGATGCAGTGGATACAGTCAGTGCAAAAATTGAAATTGTGCTGCGTGCGAAAGCGGCCGGGGTTCCGGTCATCAGCGCTATGGGCACGGGAAACAAGATGGATCCGTCCGCTTTGGAAACGGCGGATATTTACGATACTTCCGTATGCCCGCTTGCGCGGGTGATGCGCAAAGAACTTCGGGCACGGGGCGTAACGGACCTTAAAGTCGTGTATTCCAGGGAGGAGCCGCGAAAACCACAAAGGGAAATGTTTACCGATTCTGGGAAGCCAGTGGCAGGTTCAACCGCCTTTGTTCCTCCCGCGGCGGGACTTCTCATGGCAAGCGCAATCGTTCGGGATCTCATCGGCGAATAGACAGATTTTCGCAGCCTCCGCTGCTTAGGTTCGAAGAAAATCCTGTCCCCATTCGTGAATATCAAAAAGAAGATTGATAAACGAAGGGTGAAAGGGCACAAAGTTCTTCTCTTGGATTTTCTGCAGGATTTCCTCTCGGGATGCCCATCGAATCTCCTCGACTTCCTCGGCCTGCAAAGAGAAGGAACTTTGAGGAAGATCCAAATCGATAAGATAGTAATCGTCAAATCCGTAAGTGAAGTTTACCGTCATCGCAGGGAAGACCGGACGGAAATCGTAATCCACGCCGAGTTCTTCCAGCAGCTCCCGGTGGATGGCGACCGTACTGGTTTCCCCGGCTTTGCTGTGGCCGCCGGAGGAGACATCCCAGAAGCCTCCGAAGGAAGTCTTGCGGGATGACCGTTTTTGAATCAGCATTTTATTTTCCGCGTTAAAAAGACAGACGTGTACAATCAGCCGATATTCCCCGATTTTCAAATGCGCCGTGCGGGGAACCCGGCGCCCGGTCCGGATGTGGTCCTTTGTATAGATATCAATGTATTCCGTCATAGCTTGCCTCCCAATGACGAAGCCAGTATAGCGGAAAAAGCAGCGCGGTTCAACGGCTTTTCGGACGAAAAGGATGCGGACCGGAAAGCCCCCGGTTTCCCCTTGCGGCAGAGAACCCAAGGCAAACAAAGACATATGGACGGGGCTGGCGCATGCATCCGCGACGGAGAGCCTTCTTTTTGCACCAGGCTCTAATCCGTTCCGAAAATTCCCTGTTCTCCAGGTTGGGCATGTAAGCCATTGGCTGTCATCGGGGCTTTCCAGCCCCTGGAGCACGGCTTTTTCAGAACAGCTGTTTATCTGAAGTATAGGGGATCTCAGGAGAAAAAGACTATCCGATGAATAGCCGGAAAGAACTGTCATTTGGTATTATATTTTAATAACAGACAGTCGGCAGCAACAATGCCGTGATGAATAGCAGGTTTGGCACATTATGTAATACTTTGCGACCAGGCAAAAGCGGAGGGGTAATCAACTAGACAGCCCTTCAGAACGAAAATAAGCTTTACACTTCAGCGCCGATGCCGGACAAAGCAAAAAATTTGACACCCGGTGCGGAAGTAGTATATAATTTTACTCCACAATCCATCGACGATATGCGATTATTGAAGACCAACTGCTTCCGTGAAAGCGGATGTTGAGTATAATTTGAGAAAGGAGATGCAGCTCATGAAGCGCACGTATCAGCCTAAGAAGCTGCAGGCGAAGAAAGAGCACGGATTCCGCAAGAGGATGCGCACGGCAAACGGCCGAAAGGTGCTTTCCGCCCGCAGAGCCAAAGGAAGAGCGAAGCTGTCTGCGTGAGGATGGCGGAAAAACTTTGAACAGGTCTGCAAAAGCTGCATTAAGAGTCCATGCGGGCGGGTATTTATCCGCCCTCGCCTAGTATATGCGGAGGAACAGCAGATGCGGGTACATACGCTAAAAAAGAACTATGAGTTCCGTCGGCTCTACAGCAAAGGCCGAAGCAGCGTTACGCCCGTTCTGGTTGTCTACTTTCGCCCGCGAAGCGGAAAGGATATCCGCGTCGGGTTTACGGTGTCCACGAAGCTGGGACATGCGGTTGTGCGCAACCGAATCCGGCGGAGAATGCGGGAGATCTATCGGCTGAATTATCCGCAGCTGCGGGAGGGAATCGACCTTGTGCTTGTCGCTCGTATGCGTGCAGTAACGGCCCCATACACCGTTCTGGAAGACGCTTTTATCCGCGCCTGCAGGGATCTGGGAATCTGGAAAGGAGAAACCCTGTGAAATCGGTTATGCTTTGGCTGATTCGGTTTTATCGGCGAAACATTTCTCCCTACCGCGCCCCTTGCTGCCGCTTTATCCCGACCTGTTCCCAATACGCTTATGAGGCAATTGAAAAGTATGGCGCCCTCAAGGGCGGCTGGCTTGCCTTTAAGCGCCTTATGCGCTGCCATCCCTTCTACAAGGGACAGCACCAATTCTATGACCCAGTCCCCTGAGGGATCGGCGGGTCAAAGCTTGAGGAGAAACATATGTTGGCTACGATTACCAAGCCTTTTGCCTGGCTGCTGCTTTGGTTTTATGACCTGACCGGCAACTACGGCATTTCCGTCATCCTGTTTGCCCTGGTTGTCAACCTGATTCTGACTCCGTTTATGGGCAAGAGCAAAAAGAGCACGATGCGCACGACGCGCCTGAAGCCGCGGATTGATGAAATTCAGCGCCGGCACGAAGGCAATCCCCAGAAGCTGAACGAGGAAATGGCGAAACTCTACAAGGAAGAGCACATCAACCCCATGTCGGGATGCCTCTGGTCCCTGATTCCGTTTCCCATTCTGATTGCCCTTTACAGCGTCATCCGCCAGCCTCTGACTCGAATGATGTCCCTGAGTACGGAAATCGTTACGAAAATACAGGACTATTTTGTAAGCACCGGCCTGTATACGGTGCCTGCGAAAAGAGACGCCTACGCGGAAATTAAACTGGCACAGCTTGTTCATGAGCACTGGAATGAACTGCAGGCGGCACTGCCCGGGCAGCTGGGGAAACTTCAGGATATAGATTTCAGCTTCCTTGGCATGAATATGGGCAATACGCCGCAATGGAACTTTTTTACGAAAGTCGACTGGAGCAATACCGCCAGCTGGCTTCCGGAACTTGGACTTTTCCTGATCCCGATTATCGCCGCGGTACTGAGCTGGCTTTCCATGAAGGTCAGCAGCCTTGCCAATCCGCCTGATCCGCAGGCACAGGCACAGATGAAAACAATGAACATCTTCATGCCGATCATGAGCGTCTGGATGTGCTTCATCATGCCTGCCGCACTCGGCGTGTACTGGATTGCAAACAGCGTATTCGGCATGATCCGCGACTATCTGCAGACCAAATATTTCCAGAAGGTTCTGGACCGGGAAGATGCGGAGCGCATTGCGGCTCGCAGGGAGCGGGAGAAGGAACTGGACGACAAGCATCGGGAGACCTTACGCAAAAAGGCGCAGGGCACAACGGAAATCAACACAAATACAAGCAAGAAGAAACTGCAGAGCCAGCAGAAAGCGGAGCGCGATGAGCGCCGCGCCGCAGCGGCCAGAGCAGAGCGGGAAGAACGAAACGCCCGCCGTGGCGTAAAGCAGCCGAAAGCGCCGGATTCGCAGGTCGGAAACCGCCGCTATGCCCGCGGGCGGGCCTATGAGGCGGACCGGTATAAGGATGCCGGCACGCAGGATAATTAGATCCCGACAAAGCTGGAACTGCAGCAGCAATCGTATGAATCGAAAGTACGGGAAGAGGTTTTGTTACCATGTTGAAGACATTGGAAAAAAGCGGCCGTACCGAGGATGAAGCCATCCAGGCGGCCTTGATGGAATTAGGTCTCGACCGAGACGATGTTTCCGTAGAAATTCTGGAGCGGGCCAAATCCGGTTTTCTGGGAATTGGTTCCTCTCCTGCCGTTGTAAGGATAAGCTACGAAGCGCCGGAAGAGGAGCCGACTCCTGCGGAGGAGCCGACGCCGAAAGCGCCGAAAGCAGCCGAAGGAAATGAACGCGCAGCCGACGCGGCACCCCCCGCAGAGAAAAAGACCTTTACTGCGGCGAAGGAGAAAAACGCACCTGCGAAGGCGAAAGTGCAGGAAATGAAGGTAGAAAATCAGGCGACGGCGCCGGAAGCGGGGCGGACAGCCGAATTTCTGACCGGACTGCTGGAAAAAATGAATGTGTACGCGACGCTGGTGCTTACCGACCGGGAAGACGGCGGCATCAACGTGAATATTCAAGGACCGGGCCTCGGCTCCATTATCGGACGCCGGGGGGAAAATCTTGATGCGATCCAGCATCTGGCGAATTACGTAGTGAACAAGGACAGCGATCGACATGTCCATATTTCCGTGGATGCAGAAAACTACCGGGCAAAGCGCGAAGAATCCCTGGTCAAGCTTGCCCAGAAAATGGCGGCAAAAGTTCTGAAGTATAAAAGAAGCATGGCGCTGGAGCCGATGAATTCCTATGAGCGGCACGTTATCCACACGGCGCTGCAGGATGTCGAAGGCGTTTCCACCTGCTCTACCGGGACGGAGCCGAACCGGCGGGTAGTCATTTCCTATGACGGACCGGACGGCGATCGGCGAGGCGGCTATGGCGGCCATCGGAGCGGCCGGCCTTCCGGAGGACGGGGCGGTTCCAGACCGAGACGGGAATCTTCCGGCGAACATGACTCGGAAACAGAATCCAATCAGCGGGAAAAAGAAAATAAGAGACCTCAGAGCCGGGAATGGGCCTGAGTCCGATGGAAAGGAAGGCACATCTATGCATTTTGACCTTATACGCAGCCTGATCGCGGATCAGTTCATGATCGATGCAGATACCATTACGATGGATACCAATCTGGTAGATGATTTGGGTGCGGATTCCCTGGATGTGGTGGATCTCATCATGTCCGTCGAAGAGGAATTGAATGTTTCAATTCAGGATGAGAACATTTCCAATCTCCGGACGGTCCGGGACATCGTAAGCTTTCTGGACAAACTTACGGGAGAGCAGGAAGACTGAAGAACCACGGAAAAGCCGTTCGAGAAAACGGCGTCTTCAGGCTTTGCGAGGATCACAGAAGGAAGGATCCCTGCCATGTGCAGGAATCCTTCCTTTTTCGGCGTTACGCCCGATGCCGCTTCAAGGTTCATCTGCCATACGAAATCCGGAGGATCGCCTAGGACTTAATAACTTCCCACGCATGGCAGAGCTGCTCCAGACTCCAGGAGGCATTTGCGGGAGAAGTGGAGGGAAGACACACCGCGTCCATGCCTGTTTCGCCACTCAGGAGCCGGTCATAAAGCTTCTTCGCGGTTTTACCGTTCGTAAAAATACGGTTGATCGAAGTCTGCCGCAGAAGGGAGGCAACATCGTTTCCTTTCGCGTCCGCGATACTTGCGTCGGAGCTTCCGCGGATACGGCAGGAGGCGACGACGTCCCAGAGCGCGATCCCGTTTGTCAGAAGAAAACGCATTTTCTCCTCGGTGCTTGGCGGAACGTCCATACCGTAAAGGGACGCTGTGACCGCCCAGAACCGGTTGCGCGGATTGCCGTAATAGAATTTAACTTCCCGGGATTTTACGGAAGGGAATGTACCAAGGATCAGAATTTGGGAGTGATTGTCCCAGACGGGCGGAAACGGGTGAAGCAGCAGTTCAGATTCCATAGCACATCACATCGCGGGATTCCGGGAGCAAACCCCCGCGCACCCTGCGCATTCCTTCCAGTAACGCTTACACCGCGCACCGGGAATGCGGGGCAGAGCAGGCGAGGAGCAGATACGCTCCCGCAGGCACTGCATTCGCACAGACGGTACCGGTCTTTCCAGAAGTATAGCACACGAAATCCCGGAAAAGAAGAAATTTACGCTCCCTCCTTCGCGTCCGCACACACCGTTCGAATCCGGGCGGAGGTGTACCCTTAGCCATAAATGGAAAAATCTTTCTGCACGCGGATGTCTCATTCGCAGAATCTTTTGTCTCAAGACTTGCGGTTTTCTCTTTTTTATGATAGGATGCTTGAAAAATTAAAATTAAAATTTTTGAAGCAAAGGAAGAAAGAGGGAAACTGTCATGCTGGAACGGGTGAATGAAATCATCGCGGCCCATGCGGACTGCGATGTGAAGGATCTTCGGGACGACGAGAATCTTGTGGAGGACTTGGAGCTGGATTCCTTTGAGATGATGCAGATGATACCGGAATTTGAAGAGGAGTATGCCATTCACATTGCCGACGCGGATTTGAAAAATTTCCGCACAGTCGGGGATATCCGGAATTATATCGGCGTAAAGACCGGCAAGGCACCGGAAAGCACGAGGAAGAGAAGTGCCTGAAGCGATGGATTTTCTTTCGGAACCTTTCTGCAGCATTCATACTCTTCCGCAGCTGGTGGAAACCTGCGCATCCTGCTATCCGGAGCGGACGGTATTCCGGACTGCGGACATTCAGGTTACGTTTGGCGAATTCCGTGACATCGTGGCGGAGAAAGCTTCACAGATGCGCCAGCACTTCGGCACCGGCCAGCGGATCGCCCTGTGGGGAGAAAACAGCTTTTCATGGATTGCCTGCTATTTTGCTGTTGCATGCAGCGGAAATATTGCCGTTCCCTTGGATGCCCGGCAGGATCCGGCGGCACTGGTGCGGCAGATGCGCAGCGCCTCGGTGAAAACGGTCTTCTGCTCACCCGCCGTCTATGCGGCGGTACATCAGGCAGCGGATACCGGATGGCCAGCTCTCAGGAAGATGGAAGAATTCACCGCCGGGGACGTAAAAAGGCATGCAGAAAAGCTACCCCTTTCGCCTCGAAAGCCGGAAGAACCGGCAGCCCTGGTCTTTACATCCGGAACGACCGGAGACCCGGAGGGAGTTCTCCTCAGTCATGAAAACTTGGCTTCGGACGGACTGGGATCAGCCGATGCGGTGCACATTCAGGGTGGAACCATCCTATTTCTTCCCCTGCATCATGCATTCTGCTTTACTGTGAATGTTCTTGGCGTCATGCTCTACGGATACCCGATCTACATCAGCCAGGGCATCCCGTACCTTGCCCGGGAGATTCCCCAGGTAAAACCGCAGCATTTAGCCGTTGTGCCCATGGTCCTGGACGGACTGTATCGGATGGCGCAGCGTGCGATAAAAAATCTGCCGGAAACGGTTCCGGCTCCTTCTGCCGTACGGCAGGCGTTCGGCGGAAATCTGAACCTCCTCATCACCGGCGGAGCATCCCCCAATCCGGAAGTGCTGGAAGCTTTTGAAAGCCTGGGAATCCGGGTTATCAACGGCTACGGCATTACGGAGTGCTCCCCGGTGGTCGCGTGCAACCGAGTGGAGAAGCGTACGCCGGGAACGGTAGGCCGGCCGCTGTTCTGCTGCGAAGTGAAAGTCCGCCATCCGGACGCGCAGGGGCGGGGAGAAATCTGCGTCCGCGGACGGAATGTGATGCTGGGCTATGCGGATCACCCGGAAAAAACCGCTGAAGTCATAGAGAACGGGTGGTTTCGAACGGGCGATATCGGCACCATCGACGAGGATGGGAACATTGCGCTGACCGGCCGCATCAAGAACCTCATTATTCTTTCGAACGGAGAAAACGTTAGCCCGGAAGGGCTGGAGATGAAGCTGGAGCAGATCGAAGAAGTTGCGGAAGCTCTGGTCCAGGGCTGCGATCGCCATCTGTCTGCTCGGCTGTACCTCCTCGAGGACACGCCGGAAGCGAGGGCGCGCGTGCGGAAGAAAATCGAGGAGGAAAATAAAAGGGTGCCGGCTTATCTGCAGATTGCGGAAGTGCAGTTTGAGGCAGAGCCTTTCCAGAAAACCGCTACGGGAAAAATCCAGCGGCGCCTTTATGAATCGAAGGAAGCGTAGCCCCCGGAAACCCATATAGATGCAATTATGCGGCGGAGTCAGGCTTGTGCCCGGCACCGCCGCATATCTACTGCACAGCTCACGCGAGGAAAATTGCTCTATTTTACACCGAACAGCAGGTCGCCGTACGTGGGGTACGGCCAGTAATCTTTGTCCGTGAGAAGCTCCAGCCTGTCTGCATAGGCTCGTACATCCTCCATGGCAGGGAGAACTTCGTCCCGGTAGCAGCAGGCTTTCTCCAGGCTGTCTGTGGCACCGGAGGCGCCGCGGGCCTTTTCTTCCAGAATTTTGACTGCCTCGTACAGCTTCGCACTCAGCTCGGACTCTTCCGCCAGCGTCTCGGTTTCATAACTGCAGTCCGCATTAATACCGGACGCGTGAATTTCATTGATCGTTGTGGCAAGCGTCTGTTTATAGGAACTGACCGCCGGAAGGATATCCTTGCGTGCCATGTCAAGCATCGTTCGGGCTTCAATGTTCACGGTCTTTGCATAGGTTTCCAGCCCAATTTCATATCGGGATTCCAATTCCGTTTTCGTAAGAACGCCATGATCGGCATATAGCTTTACATTCTTTTCATCCAGGAGGTGCGGAACGGCATCCGGTGTGGACCGATAATTGCAGAGACCGCGCCGCTCGGCTTCCTTGACCCAGCTGTCATCATAGCCGTTTCCGTTGAAGATAATGCGCTTATGCTCATGAATGGTTCTCCGGATAAGGTCATGCAGGGAGGACTCAAAGTCGTCTGCCTTCTCCAGCTCATCGGCAAACTGCTTGAGGGACTCGGCTACGGAAGTATTGAGAACCACATTGGGCGTCGCGATGGAGGCGGAAGACCCGGGCATCCGAAATTCAAATTTATTTCCGGTAAAGGCGAACGGGGAGGTCCGGTTGCGATCGGTGTTGTCCCGGGGAAAGTGCGGTATGGTATGGACGCCGATTTTCATCAGAGTCTTTTCCTTGCTCGAGTACGCAGTGCCGGAGTCGATGGCTTCCAGAATTTCGGTCAGCTCATCCCCAAGGAAGATGCTGACGATAGCCGGAGGGGCTTCACTGGCGCCCAGCCGATGGTCATTGCCGGCAGAGGAGACGGCAATGCGCAGCAGATCCTGGTAGTCGTCCACGGCTTTGATTGTGGCGCACAGAAACAGCAGAAACTGTGCATTTTCATACGGGGTGTCGCCGGGTTCCAGCAGGTTCTGCCCATTGCTCGCTTTGATGGACCAGTTGTTGTGCTTGCCGCTGCCATTCACGCCGGCGAACGGCTTTTCATGAAGCAGGCAGACAAGGCCGTGCCGCTGTGCGACTTTCTTCATAATCTCCATCGTGATGTCATTGTGGTCGGTGGCGACATTCGTGGTAAGAAAGATCGGCGCAAGCTCGTGCTGCGCCGGGGCCACTTCATTATGCTCGGTTTTCGCGAGAATTCCCAGCTGCCACAGTTCATTGTTCAGATCGGCCATGAACTCCTGCACTTTGGTTTTGATAGCGCCGAAATAATGGTCGTCCATTTCCTGTCCCTTGGGAGGGGCAGCGCCGAAAAGAGTGCGTCCGGTGAAGCGGAGATCTTCCCGTTTGTCATACATGTCGGCGTCAATGAGGAAGTATTCCTGCTCAGGGCCGGCGGTTGTTTTCACATGATCCACATCTGTGTTTCCGAAAAGCCGCAGGATACGCATCGCCTGCTTGTTCAGCGCTTCCATGGAGCGCAGAAGCGGTGTTTTGCGGTCGAGTGCCTCTCCGCCGAAGGAGCAGAACGCAGTAGGAATAAAAAGAACATTGTCTTTTATGAAGGCATAGGACGTCGGGTCCCAAGCGGTATAGCCGCGGGCTTCAAAGGTTGCCCGTAGACCGCCGGACGGGAAGGAAGACGCATCGGGCTCTCCGCGAACCAGATTGGAGCCGGAAAATTCAAGGATAATGCTGCCGCCGCCAGTCGGCTTAATAAAGCTGTCGTGCTTTTCCGCGGAGGCGCCGTTCAGCGGATGAAACCAGTGCGTAAAGTGCGTCGCCCCGTTTTCAACAGCCCAATCCTTCATGGCATTAGCGACAATATTTGCGACTTCCGGGTCCAGCGTCTTTCCATTCTTGATGGTCGCCAGGAGCTGCCGGTAGGTTTTCTGCGGAAGGCGCTGCTGCATAATGGCATCATTAAAAACCTTGGAACCAAAAATCTCTGCGGGATTGCTCATGCGTATCTCTCCTTCCATTTCTGTAGATTCGCTGCATCGGTTCCTGCGAAGTCGATACAGACCTCCAAATAAAGAGAAAGCGGCAAGGGATAACGCCACCTTTGCCGTTGTCATACATCGTACTTTATTCAGATTCATTGCGGATACATGCGGGTTCATGCACCCCTATCATGCGTATAATCTAAACCCCGAACAGGAAAAAGTCAATAAAAAATTGACTGCCTTTTTGTGCAAAAGATTGGAAATCTGTTTTTTCGAATTTGGACGGATTCACCACTTGACATTGCTCCCGGCCGAGAGTAGTATTTTTAAGTAAGTTTTGGAACCGCGAAGAAAGTACGGGACCGATGGCAACTGAAGATTTTTGAGTATCGCTTTTCGATGGTAAGGGGACTAATGCCCCCATTAAGGCATCGGAAGGCATTTTTTTGTGCCTTGAAGGGACTCTGAGGGCAAAGGACTCCACGGTGATGCCCGCAGCGGAACAGATGCAGGAGGAAAAAGAATGACCAAATATATCTTCGTAACCGGCGGTGTCGTATCCGGGCTTGGGAAGGGAATTACCGCAGCTTCTCTCGGCCGGCTGCTGAAGGCCCGGGGCCTGAAAGTGGCGGCGCAGAAGCTGGATCCGTATATCAATGTGGATCCGGGCACCATGAGCCCATACCAGCACGGCGAGGTGTATGTAACGGAAGACGGAGCGGAGACCGATTTGGACCTCGGCCATTATGAGCGGTTTATTGACGAAGATCTGAATAAATTCTCGAATCTTACCACGGGCAAGGTATACTGGAATGTATTGAACAAGGAACGCCGCGGTGAATATTTGGGAGAGACGGTGCAGGTCATTCCGCATATAACGAATGAAATCAAGGATTTTATATACTCGGTCGGCAGAAAAGCCAATGCCGACGTGGTAATTACGGAAATCGGCGGCACAACCGGCGACATTGAAAGCCAGCCTTTTCTGGAAGCAGCCCGTCAGGTCGGCATCGAGCAGGGACTGACGAATACGCTGTACATCCACGTGACGCTGGTACCGTATCTGCAGGGCAGCGGCGAGCACAAGACGAAGCCGACCCAGCATTCCGTCAAGGAACTGCAGGGCATGGGCATTACGCCGAATATTATCGTTCTTCGCTGCAACGAGCCTCTGGAAGAAAACATATTCCTGAAAATTGCCCTGTTCTGCAATGTGAAACCGGATTGCGTATTTGAAAACCGGACGCTTCCCACCCTGTATGAAGCCCCTCTGATGCTGGAGGAGGAGCACTTTTCCGGCGTTGTGTGCCGTGAACTTGGCCTAAATACGCCGGAACCAGACCTCAGGGAATGGAGGGGAATGGTACGGGAAGCCAAAAATCTGCGCACCAGCGTGACGATTGGACTTGTAGGAAAATACGTTAAGCTGCACGATGCCTACCTATCCGTTTCCGAAGCACTGACGCATGCCGGTTATGCCTGCGGCTCCCGCGTGGATATCAAATGGATTAACAGCGAAGAACTTTCGCCGTCCTGCATCGAGGAAGCTCTGGAGGGCTGCGACGGTGTGATTGTTCCGGGCGGCTTCGGAAGCCGCGGCATTGAGGGTATGATTGCCACAGCGCAGTACTGCCGAGAAAACCGATTTCCCTATCTCGGCATATGCCTTGGCATGCAAGTGGCGGTTATTGAATTCTCACGCCACGTCTGCGGTCTGGAGGATGCAAACTCCGGAGAATTTGATCCAAATTCCAAGCATAAGGTCATTGATTTTCTTCCGGACCAGAACGAGGACATCGATATGGGCGGCACACTGCGTCTCGGCGCGTATCCCTGCCATTTGGGGGAGGATACCGAAATCTACCGCTGGTACGGCCGGAGGGATATCAGTGAGCGGCATCGCCATCGCTATGAATTCAACAACGACTATCGGGAAATCCTGCAGCAGCACGGCATGGTGCTTTCCGGCATTTCCCCCGATGGGCATATTGTAGAAACCATGGAACTTCGCAACGGCGGCTATTTCGTCGGCGTTCAGTTCCATCCGGAGTTCAAGAGTCGGCCGAACCGACCGCATCCGCTTTTCTGCGGATTAGTAAGTTCGGCGCTGGAGCGAAAAGCAAGAAGAGTGAAAGGAGTCAGTGAAAATGGCAGATAGAAATTTGCGGGACTACGCCGCGGAGCTGAAGATGCGCGTGGAGTACATTCACAGTCTTGTGGAAGCTGCGGAGGCGGAAGGCATTGTCTATGGGAACTCCGGCGGAAAGGATTCTGCTCTTGTGGGAATCCTCTGCAAGATGGCCTGCGATAATACCGTCGGCGTCCTTATGCCCTGCAGTTCCAAACGCAATTTTGAAGAGGATACCAGAGATGCCCTGGAGGTCGCGGAGCATTACGGCATTCGTACACGGACCGTGGATCTGACTCCGGTTCGGGACGCGGAGGTAGAACAGCTTAAGACGGCAACACCGCTTACGCAGATGGCGATGGCGAATATTGCTCCGAGGCTGCGTATGACGACTCTTTATGCAATTGCGGCAAGTGAGAATCTCCTGGTCGCAGGAACCGGCAACCGGAGCGAAGGCTACATGGGTTACTTCACCAAATGGGGAGACGGCGCGTATGACTTCAATCCCATTTCCGACCTCACGGTTACGGAAATCTATCAGTTCCTGCAATGGCTGTCCGCTCCGGCGTGCGTTATTAAAAAGGCCCCTTCCGCCGGACTTTTCGAAGGGCAGACCGACGAAACGGAAATGGGAATTACCTATGCCGCGATAGACCGGTTTCTTCTGACAGGAGAAGCGGAGGAAAAAGACGCCCGTATTCTGCGGCGCTACCATCGGCGCTCCGAGCATAAGCGCCGCCCGATAAGCACCTATGAAGATTACAGGAAGGAAAAAGAAAGCAACGGGAACTGACGCAGTATTCTGCAGGAGGTCGATGATTATCATGCACGATGTCTATGAAAACCCGCTCTGCACCCGGTATGCGGGAGAAGAAATGAAGAAGCTTTTTTCCGACGATTTCAAATTCTCGACTTGGCGGAAGCTGTGGATTGCCCTGGCACAGAGCGAGCAGGAACTGGGACTTCCCATCCGCGATGAGCAGATCGCGGAAATGAAAGCACACATCTACGATATCGACTACGAATCGGCAGCCCGGCATGAAAAGGAAGTGCGGCATGACGTTATGGCACATGTCCTTACCTACGGCGAAGCCTGCCCCACGGCACGCCCCATTATTCATCTTGGCGCGACATCGTGCTATGTGGGCGACAATACCGATATTATAAAAATGAAGGAAGCTTTGGGAATAATCCGAAGCCTTCTGATTAAAACCATCGGCGCCCTGGCGGAATTTGCAGAAAAATATAAAGCTCTGGCGACGCTCGCATATACGCACTTCCAGGCAGCGCAGCCGACTACGGTGGGAAAGCGGGCCTGTCTGTGGATTCAGGACTTGCTCATGGATCTTGCGCAGCTGGAATTCGTCCGCGGAAACCTCAAACTTCTAGGATGCAAGGGAACAACAGGAACCTGTGCAAGCTTTCTGGAGCTCTTTGACGGAGATGAGAAAAAATGCCTGCAGCTGGATCAGAAAATCGCTGAAAAAATGGGGTTCGAGAGCTGCGTTGCCGTCAGCGGACAGACCTATTCAAGAAAAACGGACTTTCAGGTTCTGCAGGTATTAAGCGGAATCGCCCAGTCTGCTACCAAATTCTCCAATGACATCCGTCTTCTGAGTCATGAAAAGGAAGTGGACGAGCCATTTGCCGAAAAGCAGATTGGGTCATCCGCCATGGCCTATAAGAGAAACCCGATGCGAAGCGAGAGAATTGCATCGCTCAGCCGGTATGTACTATGCGATCTGGATAACGCAGCCATCACGGCATCCGCACAGTGGTTCGAGAGGACCCTTGACGATTCGGCAAATAAACGGATTTCCGTCCCGGAAGCTTTCCTTGCAGTGGACGGTATCCTTGGGTTATACTACAATATTGTCAGCGGCATGCGGGTTTATCCGGCAGTGATCGCCAAACACCTGCGTGAGGAAATGCCGTTTATGGCGACAGAGAATATCTTGATGTACTGCGTAAAGGAAAAGGGCGGAGATCGGCAGAGCCTTCATGAGGCAATCCGGGTGCACTCGGTGGAAGCAGCACGTCAGGTCAAAGAGCTTGGAAAACCGAACGACCTGCTGGATCGGATCGCAGGCGATCCGATTTTCAGACTTACCCGTGAAGAACTTGACAAACTGCTGGATCCTGCGTCCTTTACGGGACTCGCGAAACAGCAGACGGAGAGGTTCCTTTCGCAGGAAGTCCGGCCAGTTTTGGAAAAATACCGCGATGAACCGGATCGCCACGTGGATATACGGGTTTAATAAGAAAAAATCGTACAGAAAGAGGAAACGAATATGCTGACATCAATCGTTGGGACCAACTGGGGCGACGAGGGAAAAGGCCGCATGGTGGACCTTCTTTCCGAAGACTATAACATCGTTGTCCGATACCAGGGGGGCAACAACGCAGGACACACGGTCATTAACGAAAAGGGAAAATTTATAATGAATTTACTGCCTTCCGGAATCCTGCGGGACGACACCGTCAATGTTCTGGGCCCTGGAATCGTGATCGATCTGGAACACCTTTTCAACGAAGTCGATAAGCTGCGCAAAGCGGGAATTTCCATAACGCCCGACCATTTGAAAATAAGCGATCGGGCAACCATATGCATGCCCTATCACAAACTGATGGATGGACTGGAAGAGGATCGCCTTGGAGATAAGAAATTTGGATCGACTCGTCGCGGAATTTCACCGGTTTACGCGGATAAATACATGAAGAAGACGCTGCGTATGGGTGATCTGAAATATCTTGAGGATTTGGAAGACTATGTCAGCGATCTGGTGGAGTGGAAGAACCTTGTGGTTGCGAACGGCTACGGCCATGAACCAATTCAGACGGCAGATATTATGGACTGGCTGCGAAAGTACGGACTTCCATTCAAGGACTTTGTTGTGGATACAACACAGTATCTGTCGGATGCAATTGAAAAGGATAAATCCATAATGTTTGAAGCACAGCTCGGTGCGCTTCGCGATATTGATTATGGAATTTATCCCTATACATCTGCATCTACGACTCTTTCGGCGTATGCTCCCATCGGTGCGGGAATCCCCATGTACACCTTGGATCAGCGCATCGGAATTATGAAAGCATACTCCAGCTGCGTAGGCGAGGGCCCGTTTACCTGTGAGCTTTTCGGTGAGGAAGCAGAGATGCTGCGTAAAGCCGGCGGTGAATACGGCGCTGCGACCGGAAGGCCGCGCCGGGTTGGCGGCTTTGATATGGTTGCCTCCCGCTATGGAGCAAAGATTCAGGGATGCGACTATGTTGCTCTGACGAAACTGGATGTTCTGAGCTACATGGATAAAATTCCGATCGTAACGCATTATTATCTGGATGGAAAAATCATTGACTATTTCCCGACAGAGAGAGAGCTTGTGCGCTGCACGCCTTTGTATGAATATTTCCCGGGATTTGAATGCGATGTTTCCGGCTGCAGACAGCCGGCGGATCTTCCGCAGATTGCTAAGGATTATATCGGGTTTATCCAGGAAGGCATCGGCGTACCAATAAAATACGTCTCCGTGGGAGCGGACAGGGACGCCATCATAAAAATGTTCTGAATAAGAGGGGCGGGTGAAAAGCCCGCCCCTTAAGATTTCATAATACATTTACCGTGCGGTTCGGAGGATGCTGCAATGCAAGAGGAGAAAGTTCTGGTACTGGACTTCGGCGGACAGTACAATCAGCTGATTGCTCGCAGAGTAAGAGAATGCAAAGTATACTGTGAGGTTCGGCCATATACTATGACTGTTGCGGAAATTCAGGAATACAACCCGATCGGCATTATTTTTACAGGGGGACCGAAAAGCGTTTATATATCCAGCAGTCCGCAAGTGAATCCGGAAATTTATAAGTTGGGAATCCCGATTCTCGGTATTTGCTACGGGTGCCAGCTTATGGCACAGGACCTGGGCGGAAAAGTTACAAAGGCGCAGGACGATACGGCGAGAGAATACGGAAAAACAGTTACGTATTTTGACACGGACTGCCTGCTCTACCAAGGCCTGCCGGAAACCAGTATTACCTGGATGAGTCACAGCGACTATATGGAAAAGGTGCCTGCCGGATTCTCTTTGGTTGCCCATTCCGAGAAGTGCCCCAATGTTGGAATCTGCGATGAAAAAAGGAAATTCTATGGCGTGCAGTTCCATCCCGAAGTAAATCATACGGAATACGGGAAACAGATGCTCCACAATTTTTTGTTTGAAATCTGCGGAGCATCCGGAAACTGGACGATGTCGGATTTTATGCGCCGTTCTATTGGGAAAATACGGGCAGAAGTTGGAAATGGAAAAGTCCTTCTGGCGCTTTCCGGAGGTGTTGATTCTTCTGTAGCAGCAGCGTTGATCGCAGAAGCCGTAGGCGATAAGCTCACTTGCGTTTTCGTGGATCACGGACTTCTGAGGAAGAATGAAGGCGATGAGGTGGAAAAGGCCTTTTCCAGATGGAAGCTTAATTTCGTGCGCGTAGATGCGGAAGATAGATTCCTCAGAAAGCTTGATGGAGTCACGGACCCGGAGAGCAAGAGGAAAATAATCGGGGAGGAATTTATACGCGTTTTTGAAGAAGAAAGCAAAAAAATAGGCAGAGTTGATTACCTTGCGCAGGGGACGATTTATCCCGATGTGATTGAGTCCGGCCTAGGAGACGCTGCGACGATTAAAAGCCATCACAATGTGGGAGGACTTCCGGACTATGTTGATTTTAAGGAAATCATTGAGCCGCTGCGGATGCTTTTCAAAGACGAGGTCCGTCAGTTGGGGCGGGAACTGCAGCTTCCGGATTATATTGTCAATCGGCAGCCTTTCCCCGGACCGGGCCTTGCGGTTCGCTGCATGGGAGCAGTAACAAAAGACAAGCTGGAGATTCTACGTGACGCGGATGCTATTTTCCGGGAGGAAATTGCTAAGGCAAAGATTGAAAAGACAATGAGTCAATACTTTGCAGTACTTACAAATATTTGTACGGTGGGTGTCATGGGAGATTATCGGACTTATGAATACGTAGTGGCGCTTCGAAGCGTAGCCACTTCGGACTTTATGACCGCTGACTGGGTCCAGATTCCCTATGATATTTTAAACACAGTATCCACGCGAATAGTAAATGAAGTAAATGGAATTAACAGGGTCGTATACGACATAACTTCAAAGCCACCCGCAACGATAGAGTGGGAATAATCCACAAAACGCTGCAAACCCGCATGAATACTGGGTTTTTGAGGCTTCAAACAGTCTCGTGACAACGTTTTGACAACACTTTAAGCATTACTCATAAATAAAGAGCTAACTGATTTTTGTTGGATCAGTTAGCTCTTTTTCTTTTGTTCGGAAAGGAATCTTATGAGGATATCAATCCTTCAGCTTTTTCTTGAATGCCTTGACCATTGCGTCGCTCAGTTCCTGCGAGGGTACTTTTGCGGTAATCTGTGTGTCATCGTACTCAGGGTAATAATAGCGCCATTTGTCGTACTCATCTTTGCTGATCTCTCCGGCGTGGTACTTCTCTGCAATGGTTGCCCATACAGAAACCTGCTCAGAAAGCTGGGCTGCCTCTTTTCCCCTGCGAGGGTCAATGCGAAATAGGATTTCACCGTCTCTGATTTCGACAACGAGACCATAACGATCCTCAAGAGCGAACAAGGTGTGCATGATACCGAAATGGCTGTCAATATCAGGCACATTGAGAGCAAGCGGAGAAACATCAAGCGCAGCAGCCAAGGCTTTGGTCAGATCCTCCTTCGGTGTACGTGTGCCTGCCTCATATTGAGCCATGCGGATATCGGCGGTCTTCTCCGGAAAGCCGACCAAAGTACCGAGATATTTCTGTGTCATGCCCCGCAGGTTGCGGATAAAGCGAATTCTTTCGCCAATCGCCATAGGAAAACCCTCCTACATATGTACTTGTGTTCAAGTATAGCAGATGCGTTTAGGGATGTCAAGAACAACTTAAGCAAAAATATTTAAGATTTTCTCGAAAACCGCTTGACTTTAACAGATACGTTTAGTATAATGGGCAGGAACTAAACAATATCGTTTAAGCTTCAACCGTCGTGTGTCACGGTAATGGCACATCCGCCCGGGCAAATCGGAAGGCGGCAAGAAAGTATTCCGACACTAAAGAAAACAACTGAATATAGAACGGAACGGAAGGAGGTAAAACATGGCGAGCAACACTTTTATGAAGGTGGACGAAGTGGCGGAAACGCTTGGAATCTCCAAGTCCTACGCTTACAAGATCGTTCAGAAGCTCAACGCAGAGCTTAAGGACAAAGGATTCTTAACCATCGCCGGACGGGTCAACAAACAGTACTTCATGGAAAAAACCTGCTACGGCACAGCCGAAAACAGAGAAAGGAAGTGATTTGAATGGCAGTCTACAAGGAACCGAAAACAAACACATGGAAGGTCTACTATCGTTATACCGACTGGCAAGGAGAACGGAAGCAGACGACAAAGCGGGGCTTCCTGACGAAGCGGGAAGCCCTGGCTTGGGAGCGTGAACAGCTCAATAAGACGAAAGCGGATCTGGATATGACCTTTGCCAGCTTTGTGGAGACCTATACGGCAGATATGAAAAGCCGGATCAAGGAAAACACCTGGCATACTAAGGAGCATATACTCCGCACGAAAATTCTTCCGTATTTCGGGAAGCGAAAAATCAACGAGATACAGGCAAAAGACGTCATTGCCTGGCAGAACGAAATGCTGAACAGCAAGGATAAGAACGGGAATCCTTATTCGCCGGTCTATCTGAAAACGCTGCATAATCAGCTCAGCGCCGTTTTCAATCATGCGGTGAAGTATTACGGGCTGCATGAGAATCCGGCGGCAAAGGTCGGCAACATGGGTAAAGCCAGGAGCCGGGAAATGCTTTTCTGGACGCAGGAGGAATATCAGAAGTTTTCCTTTGCGATCATGGACAAGCCCGTTTCCTTCTATGCCTTTGAAATGCTCTATTGGTGCGGCATTCGGGAGGGCGAGCTCTTGGCGCTCACTCCGGCAGACTTCAATTTTGAGCGCAAAACGGTCTCGATTACAAAATCCTATCAGCGGATCGACGGAAGAGACGTTATCACCGATCCCAAGACGCCTAAGAGCGTCCGGGATATCGTGATGCCGGACTTTCTAGTGGACGAGATGCGGGATTATATGAAGCAGCTCTATGGGATTGGAGATAACGACCGTATCTTTGAAGTTTCAAAGAGCTATCTTCACCATGAAATGGATCGTGGCGCTAAAGCCGCAGGGGTTAAGCGGATCAGAATTCATGATCTTCGGCACAGCCACATATCCCTGTTGATCGACATGGGGTATTCGGCTGTAGCGATTGCGGATCGGGTCGGCCACGAAAGCATCAATATCACGTATAACTACGCTCACCTGTTCCCGTCCACACAGACGGATATGGCGAGCAAGCTCAATGATTTCAGAAAGGTGGATTTGTAAAATGTCAGCAAAAAACAGAGATGAACACAACCGTTGGAGAAATATCACAGTGGGGTTCCGGGTATCACCCGAAGAAAACGAGCAGATCAACGCTGCCGTGGCACTCTCCGGCTTACCGAAGCAGGAGTATTGTTATCGGAAGTGTCTGAACCGGGATATCGTGGTCCAGGGCAATCCGAAAGTATACAAGGCGCTGCGGAACCAGCTTGCCGCCGTTCTCGACGAACTTAAGCGCATCGGGGCTGCCGGCGAGCTCCGGGACGAGCTGCTGGACAACATCGAGCTGATCACCCGGACCTTGTACGGAATGAAGGAGGGATCGGAATGACGGATGAAACGAGAATGACCGCCCTGAACACATCTGTTGGCGCAGATGATGGGCGATCACTCACAAAATGTACTGACGATAGTATAACCGATGAAGCCGAAGAAATCAAGGATTTTGAGGAATGGCAGCGGAAAATGCGGCGCATGACGGACCCGGCATATCTGCACACGTTTTCGATGAACGAACTCTATGACCGGGAATTTGACGTCAGACCTCCTATTGTGGAGGGGCTGTTATATCCCGGCACGTATATCCTTGCCGGAGCATCCAAGGTCGGCAAGTCTTTCCTGGTAGCACAAATTGCCTACCATGTCAGTACAGGGAAACAGCTTTGGGAGTACCCCGTTCATCAATGCGGGGTGCTGTATCTCGCCTTGGAGGATGATCAGCGGCGTCTGCAAAGCCGCCTTGCCCGGATGTTTGGCGTGGAGGGTACAGACGCCCTGTCCTTTGCTATCTCTTCACAAAAGATAAGCTCCGGCCTTGAAACTCAGCTTGACAACTATATGAGAGAAAACCAGAAGACCCGGTTGATTATCATCGATACGCTTCAGAAGGTGCGGATGTCATCCGGCGACCTCTACAGCTATGCCGATGACTATGAAACCATAGGTAAATTGAAGCAGTTTACCGATGCTCGTGGAATCTGTGTGCTGGTCGTACACCACACCAGAAAGCAGCGGGCGGAAGATATCTTTGAGATGATTTCCGGCACAAATGGTCTGATGGGTGCCGCAGATGGAGCAATGATCCTCAACAAGGAAAAGAGAACGTCCATGAATGCGGCGCTGGCCATCACAGGACGGGATCAGCCGGATCAGACGATCTATCTGGTCCGTGATGAAGCACGCTTGGTCTGGCAATTTGAACGAAGTGAAGCCAGGCCGTGGGAACTGCAGCCTGACCCATTTTTGGAAACAGTCGCTGCGGTTCTCAGCGACGATGTACCAGAATGGGAAGGTCGGGCAAGTGACCTCGCGGTGTTGCTGCAGGACAATATTCAGCCGAACCTGTTGATCCGGAAACTGAATGTGGGCAAGGAAAAACTGGCTCAGTTGTATTCGATTGCCTATACCTGCAAGCGCACCAAGACAGGCAGCCTCGTCCGATTGAGCAGGATCGTGGGTGACGATAGGTGACGGTGATGACGATTAATACGGGTTTGAGGATGGTGGCTAAAATATCGTCACCATCGTCATCATCGTCACCGTAAGTTTCGGCGGGGATGCAAGGGAGCCCTTTTCAAAGGGCGCTCCCTGCCGGGGAGCTATCCGAAGATAGCAGGGGCAGCGCCCCTCCGGGAGTATCTGACCGCAGCGGCGGGAAGATGCTTCCGGCATCCCCCTCGGAGAGCGCAACAGCATCTTTTGATGGCCGCATGCTGTCAAAAGTGCTTTTGCGTTACTTTCGCAGAAAGTAACAAAGGCCGCTGCTGGCGCAGCGTAAGGAAAGGATGTGATTTGAAATGAAAAGAACGATCAGCGCTGAGGTCGGGAAAGGCTCCGTCAATCACAACAGCCGGAAATTCACGGCGGCAAACGTAGATCCGGAGCGCACCCACCTCAATATAGAATACTGTAACGAACCGATCAAGCAGGTCTATCACAAGCTCTTCGATGAAGCCCTGGAACGATACAACGAAAAGCAAACACGCACTGACAGACGGATCGAAAACTACTATGAAAAGATCCGTACCGGCAAGCAGGAAAAGCCCTTTCATGAGCTGATCATCCAGATCGGCAACCGGGATGATACGGGATCTGGAACAGAGATCGGAGAACAGGCCAAGGCGGCACTGGATGAATACTTCCAGGGCTTCCGGGAGCGCAACCCCAACCTGTACGTCTTCTCCGCTCACCTCCACATGGACGAAGCCACGCCTCATATCCACATTGATTTCGTTCCCTTCATTACTGGGAGCAAGCGAGGGCTGGATACAAGGGTATCACTGAAACAGGCCCTCGCCGCACAGGGCTTCCGTGGCGGCACTCGTGGTGCGACGGAGTGGAATCAATGGGTACTGTCCGAAAAGAAAGAGCTTGCCATTGCCATGTTCCGGCATGGCTTTGAATGGGAGCAGAAAGGCACCCATGAAGAACACCTGAGCGTGATCGACTATAAGAAGCAGGAGCGGACAAAGGAGCTCGCCGCCGTAGAAGAAAAGTTGACAGATAAGTCAGAGGAATTCAAAGTTTTAGCCAAACGGATCAACAATCTGGAGGACAGCGAACAATCCTATCAAGACATGGAGGACAAATTGGCACACGATCCAGAATATCAGCTTCCCGAACCGCAGGGGTTTATGTCTGCCAAGTCCTACAAGGCCAAGTTTGCGGAGCCGCTAATCAAAAAGCTAAAGAAGATGATAAAAGGTCTCATCGTACAGTGCGCAAAAGCTTGGGATAACTACCACCGGATCAATGAGAGAAATGGAAAGCTATACCGGGAGAACGAACATCTGATAGCAAGCAATGACCGGCTCAAAGAGGAAAACATCGCTCTGCGGGATCAGAATAAGGACTATTCTCTCCTGCGGAAGGTGTTCGGAAGCAAGCAGGTCGATAATCTGGTGGCACAGGCCAGAGAAGCACAACAGGCAAAACGGCGGCAACGCCAGAGAAGCTATGATTATGAAAGGTAGGATCAAACAATGGAAAAACAAATCTACGACAAAAAGAATGGACTGTGGTACGAGCTGCACGGGGACTATTATCTCCCGTGTCTGACCGTGCCACACGAAGAACAGCGTCCCGTCGGCATTTGGGGGCAGCGGCATCTGCGGTATCTCCGGCAGCACCGCAAGGCGCTGTACAAGGAGTTGCAGATCACCAGCAAGCTGAACGGTTATCTTGCTGATCTAAACGAGCAGGCGGAAAACATGTTTCTTGAGCTGGTAAAGCAAATGGCAGCTCGAGAGAACGTCACCGAACAGCTCAAGGCCCAGGATCAAGTGCTCTGGGTGCAGCGGATGAACAACATCCGGAATCGAGCCATGGAGGTGGTGAACAACGGCTTGATTTACAGATAGATAAGGTATAAGGCGGCGAGGAGAATCCCCGCCGCCCTACGCTACAATGGTTTTTCTTTGTGAGAAAGAGAAATGACGAAATATCTAAAAAACTTCGACATATAACCCTATTGCGATTAACGGCTCCATATGGTAAAATAATACCGTAGACAAAAACCGCCGCCAGCTGGCACTGGCGGCGGCATAGGGTAAAACCAGTGGTTTACCCAGCGCTCTTACAAGCATCTCTATCATAGCATTTCTATTGCGCTTTGTCAATTTCCACTGGAGAAAGGACGCGCAAAAACATGGCGTTTTCAAACAGCGTAATAGCTGCAGCCTGGCAGCGTTCCGGTGGCAGATGTGAATGTTGCCGCACCACCTGCGGGCATGGTTCCCGCCGTTGCAACAAAGTTTTGAACTGGTATGCACGCGGTAACGACTATGCGTCAGGCGGTTGGGAAGCACACCACAAAACTGCGGTGGCTTCTGGTGGGAGTGACACGCTCTCTAACTGCGAGATTCTGTGTATCGCCTGCCATAAGAACACCCGTACATACGGACGGTAATCACCAGCGGCGGGCAGGCTGGTGCCTGCCCGCCTATATTCAGGAGGTCGAATCATGTTTGATCCGAAACAACCTTATAACGAATTACCGCTGATCTCTACACTCGAAATCGACACCTCTGCCGGCCTTGGAAAACTTGCAGAGGATACTCGGGTTGCAGTCGAGATTTTGAATTATGCAGTCAAAACACTGCCTGATCCTAATATCCTTTTGGATACGCTTGCGCTCCAAGAAGCACGGGCCAGCAGTAATATTGAAAACATCGTAACAACAAATGATGATCTGTATCGGGGCGTCGTCTTTGAAGATTTCACGGCGGAGGCAAAAGAAGTCAGCCGCTATAAGGATGCTTTGTTTGCCGGCTATACTCGTATGCTGGATAAAGGCTTGATCTCAACAAGCGATATTGAAGCAATCAATGAGCCAGTCAACCAGAAACAACCCGGAATTCGTACAAATCTTCCTAATTTCTCTGACTTAACCAGGATTGCCAATCGCAGATCGGATGGTGAGCCTGAAATTATCTACACGCCGCCCCATGGATTCGATCTTCTTCATAAGCTGCTGATTGATATGCTGGACTTTGTCTATGACGATGACACCTATGATCTTCATCCTCTGATAAAAATAGCTCTGGCACACTATCAGTTTGAAAGCATCCACCCCTTCCGGGACGGAAACGGCAGAACCGGTCGTATTCTGAACGTTTTGTTCCTATGCCACAAAGGGTACCTGGATTTCCCGATTCTGTATGCCAGCTCCTATATCATCAAGAACAAAAACCGATATTACGAGCTTCTGAAAACGACAAGAGAAACCGGCAGATACGAGCCGATCACGGAGTTCATGCTCCAGTCTTTCAAGGAAACCGCCGAGAAGACCCTGAGTATCGTCGAGAGCATACGGGCGCTGATCGTACAGTACTCCGACAAAGAATACCTCACCACACTGAAGGGCCAGCTTGAACCGCTGCAAAACACAGTGAACGTTATTTTTAAGAAGGTCTATGTCCGGGTTGCGGATCTTGTAGAACTGGGCATCCACCGGCAGACAGCGGCAGCGTACCTGGATCAATTTGTTGACCAGGGACTGCTAAGTAAAGACCGCATCGGGCGGGACAACATTTACAAAAACATCAAATTGCTGGAACTGTTTGATTACGATAGTGAGGAAGCAATATGAACAACATCACATTGACAGCAGACGTAAACAGCAAGGTCAACCTCGTAAAAAGTATCGCAAATAAAACCCGTGGGCCCTACACTCCGGAGAAATACGGTAACGTCATCATCCCTATGGCGATTATCCGCCGTTTTGACTGCATCCTGGCTGACAAGAACGCCGCCATTGAAAAAATCTTGCAGGCGGCCTCCAAGGTCAAGGGCATGACACCTGACAAACTGGAGGAAATGGTCAAGCGTTCCTGCGGGGTGCCTTTCTATAACGCAAAGTGCGTCTCTTTGGAACAGCTGGTAGGCGATAGCGACAATCTGAATTCTAATTTTCTGGAGTTCATTGCGGCATATTCTCCCAGCATTCAAAGGATTCTGCAGAGCCTGAAATTCCGTGAAGAAGTGGAATTCATGATCAAGAAGGGCATTCTGTTTGAGGTTGTGAAAGCCTTCTCGGAAGTTGACTTTCATCCCTCTACTACAAGTCCTATGGCTATGGGTTACATTTTTGAAGAGATCATCCGCACCTACAAGGCCAATGCCGAGGCCGGTGATCATTACACCCCCCGTGAGGTCATCGAGCTTTGCATCGACCTGATGCTCAGCGAGAACGTGGACAGCCTGAAAAAAGAAGGCAAGATCATTCGCATCTACGACGGCTGTTGCGGCACCGGCGGCATGCTGACCACGGCGAAGCGTATGCTGACCGACCCGGAGGAGGGCTTCAACATCCGCGCGGAGAATATCCGGCTCTATGGGCAGGACAACAACCCGGAGGCCTACGCGGTCTGCCAGGCGGAAATGCTGATGTTGGGCGACGATCCCTCCTATATCCGAGAGGGCAATACCCTGACCGAGGATCAGTTCCCCGGGGAGAAGTTTGACCTGCTGATCACCAATCCTCCCTTTGGCGTGGAGTGGAAGACGGAAAAGAGCGCCGTGGAAAAAGAGCTCAAGCAGCCCAGCAACCGTTTTGTAGCCGGGACACCCCGCGTCAGCGACGGGCAGCTTCTGTTCCTGCAGAACCTGCTGGCCAAGGCCGAGGATGACGCCCGCGTGGCCATCATTCTAAACGGCTCCCCGCTGTTCTCCGGTGATGCCGGAAGCGGTGAGAGCGAGATTCGGCGCTATGTGCTGGAAAACCATCTGCTGGAGGCGATCATTGCCCTGCCGGATCAGATGTTCTATAACACCGGCATTTATACCTATGTCTGGCTCCTCTCCAAGAAGCCCAATCCCCGCCGCAATCACAAGATTCAGCTCATTGACGCTACCGCCCTCTATGTGCCCCAGACGCCAAAATCCCTCGGCAACAAGCGCAAGTTTATTGACGACGAAAACCGACGCAAGATTGTTGCGGAGTACACAGCTTTTGCGCCCTCGGAGATCAGCAAGATTTTTGACGCTGACGATTTCGGTTATACCAAAGTGACCATGGAGTGCCCGCTGTATGACGAAAAGGGCAATAAAGTCATTAAGCGCGGTGTGGTGCAGGTGGATTCCAAGCGACGTGATACGGAGATCATCCCGCTCAAGCAGGATGTGGACGCCTATATCAGGGCTGAAGTTCTGCCGTACGTGCCCGATGCTTTCCCCGACCGCAGCAAGGACAAGATCGGATATGAGATTCCGTTTACTCGGTTTTTCTACAAGTACACGCCGCCCCGCAAGAGCGAGGACATCCTCAAGGAGATCATCGCCAACGAAGAAGAGCTGCAGGAAACCCTGAAGGCGGTGCTAAAATGAGAGCTATGAAAAACAGTGGGATCGAGTGGATTGGAGAGATTCCACAGAATTGGCACACAACACGAATTAAGTATTGCATGGCAATCGACCAGGAAAAGCTTAGTGAGAAGACCGACCCAGAATACACTTTCCAGTATATTGATATAAGTGGCGTAACCGAATATGGTGGAATAGGCGAAACCACAGAGATGACATTTGAAAAGAGCCCATCTCGGGCCAGAATGGTTGTAAAGCCCGGCGATACGATTATTTCAACGGTTCGTACCTATCTGAAGGCTGTTGCATATATTGATTCGCTTGGAGATCACATTTGCTCGACTGGTTTTTGTGTTCTTTCCCCTAAAAAGGGCCTATTTCCTAAATTCGCATACTATGTACTGCAAAGCGATTATGTCGTTCAAAAAATAGTCAGTGAGTCTGTTGGTGTAAGTTATCCTGCGATAAGCTCGACGGAGATCGGTGATATCAAAATTGCGCTTCCAGAATACGTCGTGCAGGCTCGTATTGCTGATTACCTCGACGCCAAATGTGCCGAGATTGATGCGCTGATCGCCACAAAGGAAAAGACCAACGCACTGCTGAAAGAGCGGCGGCAGAGCATCATCTATGAGGCGGTCACCAAAGGTCTTGATCCCACCATTCCTATGAAAGACAGCGGCGTGGAGTGGATCGGGGAGATGCCAGAAGGGTGGAGCACTTGGCGGATGAAGCACCTTGCTGTCGAACCGCTCCAATACGGTGCGAATGCGACTGGTATCGAATTTGATTCAGAGCTGCCGCGGTATGTTCGTATAACAGACATTACTCCGGATCGAAAACTAAACGACGAAGGCATACAATCTCTGCCAGAAAGCATTGCACGTGATTATATGCTTGAGCCGGGGGACATTCTGTTTGCGCGTAGCGGCGCAACATCCGGAAAAAGCTTTTTCTATGAAAAAGAATATGGGAGTTGTTGTTTCGCTGGATATCTGATTAGGTTTCGGCCTGATCCACTCAAATCAAAAAGCAAGTTTCTGTACTACTATACGCTTACACAGGCGTATGAACAGTGGACGCAGCAAATCTTCATTCAGGCAACTATCCAAAATATCAGTGCAGAGAAGTACAATAATCTCGTCTTCGCACTTCCCCCAACACTTGATGAGCAAGCAGAGATTGTTGCATTTCTGGACTCTGAATGTGGGAAACTCGACAGAATTATTGGGAATAACGATTCTACGATTCAAAAACTCAAAGAATACCGCCAAAGCCTAATCTATGAGGCGGTCACCGGAAAGATAGAGGTGTGATATGTTCAATGTATATTATATCAATTATGCAAAAGCATTTGAAATTGCAATGCAGATGGATAATAAGGTTCTTGAACAAACGATCAAAGACAAGGGATGGGATATCTCCGGCGGCGTTCACGGTGACGTTGATGCAAAACAGTCATTCCTAGATTTTTTACTCCCTAAGCTTTCAGGGTCAGTTTCTCTCGAAGGGTCAAAATCCAGCAAAACCACTGATACTATTAAAGTCGTTTCCACTAAATCGACCGTCCTTGCACCTATAGTTAAGAAAGCTACAGAAGTAAAAAAGCTAGATGACAACAGGGTTGGAAACCTAATCAAGATCAAAAATGTACAACTTGCAGTACATAATGGTAATGATATGCTGGCGGCTAAGGTGCTAATGAGCGGGTTCCTAGATCAGATTCCAATTGATGGGATTGGATCAAAGGATCTTACTGGTCTTGTAGATGCTTTTCTCAAAGGGGCTTCCTACATTTTAACAGGTAAAATACCAGAAAAAGTTAAGACCGAGAAAGCCGGAGATCAAATCATTTTGAAAATTCCCATGCAACTTGATAACGAGATGGAGTCCCAATATAGTATTGCTGATATTGAGATTGGACCCGTTACTATTATTGGTATTTATCGCGGTAAGTATAATGCTGGTCAGATTAGGTCCAGAATGGATACCCTCTCAGCTTATAAAGACAAGGAACCCAACGCCGAAATGGAGACTGCAGATGAGGCTGAAGAAGCAAACACGCAAGCATTCGATTCAAAAGCAGACATGCACTATATTGATGTAATTGCGATTGTCCAAGAATTGAACGTATGAGGGTGAAAAATGACAGGATTGACATTATATACTTACGACCGAAAAAACTGGGGTGCGATCGTTGAGAAAATACAGATACAAAATATAAAAATTCTGACGACGCAGGAAATGAGCTATATCATGGCGATCCAGAGTACTCCGCCAAAGGATGGAGAATCGACCGCAATTACGCCTTTTCCGCAGGAATACTATGATTTTTCTTTGCTTATTTCTGGTGATAATGAACGAGTTGACGCTTGGAGTGGGCATTTGATAACGGCTATCCAATTGGCTTCTACCGACCAAGCAAAAAGAAAAAAGTATATTGTTGATAAGAAATACGCAAATGATATTCTAAACACTTTATTCTACTTCTTTAGCAAGAGTGAATCACTGGAAAAACTGTTGGCGCTGGATGATAGGACAATAACAAATATTGTTGACTGTAAAGATGATGGTATAATTAGTCTGGAACAATATCTGAATAATAATCTGTTTGGCAATCCGAAATTCAAAGTTAGACTTATTCAAGAGTTAAAGCGATTTCGAATTTTCAACAAGCTTGGCGAGCGAAAAGTTTTTTCTGCTTTTGTATGTGGACCGAGCGGAATAGGAAAAACCCTTACGGCGAAATTATTACATGATTACCTTGCACCAAAGGAGAGATATATCAAAATCAACCTTGGCAACTATAGCGACCATAATGCGCTAAGCAGTTTGATCGGGAGTCCGCGAGGATATATCGGAAGTAGCAAAGGCGAGCTATCCAGTAAAATTGCAGACAGTAAATCTACTGTAATTCTCATAGATGAATTTGAAAAAGCTAGTCAGGAGGTTCATAATTTTTTCCTTGAACTTCTAGCAGATGGCAAGTTTACGGATTCTCAGGGGCGAGAATATGATTTAAATAAATATATCATAATCTTTACTTCAAACATTGATGATAACGAGTATATCAAAAAAATACCTCCTGAATTGCGTTCGCGCTTTGATTTGGTATATAAGATGGCGTTACTAACCGATTCCGAAAAAGAGGCTTATATCAGATATAAAACTGGCTATTACGTGGATAAAGCAAATGCATTAATGGGCATTTCCTTAGAGGCGGATGAAATTATCGGCCGTATGAATGCCAGCCTTGTTAGAATGGATAATATTCGATTTATTACAAGGGAAATTGAACAGTACATAGCTACTGTAGTAGAAGAACAATAGTTCCCCGCCGCCGAGGGTGCCAGACCTCGGCGGACAAAGGAGGAATCAACATGGCAGAAAAGGATTTACTGGAAAACCCGTTCCAGGATGAGATCTATGACTACCTTCTTGCCCACGGTTATGTGGCCGGGCAGAAGGCAGACTATGACTATAAGCATGCCCTGGATGTGGGCAAGCTGTTCGCCTTTCTTGAGGCCACCCAGACAAAGGAGCTTGCCAGGTTCAAGGAAACATACGGTTCTCGCTACCAGGAGCGGTATGTGGAGCTGCTGTGTCAGAAAATTGAAAACCGCGGTCTGCTGACTGCCTTGAACGAATGGGTCGAGGACTACGCCAGCGGCACCAAGTTCAGCCTTGCCTTTTTTAAGTCAGGGCTGAATGCCATGTCCGAAGGACTTGAGCTTTATGAAAAAAACGTGTTTTCTATCCGAAAGGAGTTCAGCTTTGAGGATAAGCCTGAGCCCTATCGGGTAGACCTTGCACTTTTTTTGAACGGCATTCCCCTTGTGATGATCGAGCTGAAAAAACAGACAGCCGGGCAAAAGGCGGTCTTTGAGGGCACAAAGCAGTTCCAGACGGCGCGCAATCCGGATGAACTGATCTTCTCCTTCAACCGCCGTACACTGGTCTACTTCACGCTGGATGAATTTGCCGCCTTTTTGACCACGCGCCTGGATCGCAAAGAAACGAAATTTCTGCCATTCAATCGGGGCTCGGAGGATGAAGGTGCGGGTAACCCCGCTGTTCCGGGCAAGCATAGCACCTGCTATGTCTGGGAGGATATCCTTCAGCGGGATATGCTGCTTCGCATCATCCGGGAGTTCATGTTCATTGACGACGAGGGCACCATGATTTTCCCACGTTTTCACCAGTTGCGTGCAGTCCTGCGCTGTGAGCAAGATGTGCAGAAAAATGGCGTCGGCGGGCGGTATCTAATCTGGCACAGCGCCGGCAGCGGCAAGACGAAGACCATCGCCTGGCTGGCGAAGCGGATGATCAACCATCCGGATATCAACACAGTCATCGTCATCAGCGACCGCACGGTCATTGACGGGCAGTTAGGCGCTGAGCTGATGAACGTCGATGGGAAAAAAGGCGTGGCGCAGCATATCGACACGACCTCTAAGGATCTGCTGAAAAAGCTGAACGACGGCGGGTATATCATCGTCACGACGTTGCAGAAATTCCGCCCGATTCTCAATGAGATCAAGCGGAACGAAGACCGTAATTATGCCATTATCATCGACGAGGCACACTCCTCCACCGCCGGCAAGTCCATGTCCAAGGCCTCCGAGACGCTGACCGGGAAATCTCTGAAAGAGTCTGTCGAGCTGGATGACGTGTATGAAGACCTGGAAGACGGGCAGAACCAGCTGATCCAGGACAGCGCGGCCATCCGTAGCACTCGGAACGTCAGCTATTTTGCCTTCACAGCAACGCCGAAGAAGGAGACAATGGAGCTCTTCGGTACCCGTACTGAGATCGGCAAGACATACTTTGATAAGTATTCGATGAAGCAGGCAATTGAGGAGCGGTTTATCCTCAATCCGCTGCTCTGCTATACCTCATATCAGGACTTCTATCGCATTGAAAAGAAGAAGGAAGATGATACCGAATACGACAGCGCAAAAGCGCAGGCGGCGATCCTAAACTATGTGACGACCTCCGATGAAGTAATCCAAACGAAAACGGAGATCATGTTGAGCGATTTCATCGAGCGACGCCAAACCTGGCTTGAAGGCAGAGCGAAAGCCATGATCATTACGCCTTCCCGCAAACATGCCGTGTGCTATAAGCTGGCTATAGATGAATATCTGAAAAAGCATGGCTGCGGGTTCCGCTCTTGCGTCGCCTTTACCGGCACAATCGAGCTTGACGGGTTAAAGTTCACCGAAGAACAGATGAACAAGGATTATCTTGAACACGGTGTTCCATATGATATCAAATCGATTATCCACAAAAACGACGACTGCCGGATTATAATCGTCGCCGACAAGCTGCAAACGGGTTTTGATGAAGATGCTCTTTGCGTCATGTATATTGACAAAAAGCTGAACAGCAGCGTCAAGGCTGTGCAGACGATCTCCCGTTTGAATCGTACAGCTCACAATAAGCGCACCTTTGTAATGGATTTTGTCAACGATCCGGATATGATTCAGGCGTTCTTTACACAGTATTACGGCGGCGAACTGTATCTGCCCACCGAGAATGAGACTGATCCAAACATCCTATTTGCGAAACGGGACCACATTCTGGATTACTGCGTTGTCACTCTACTGGATGCGCAGAAGATATACAGTTTGATTTCTGCCAATGAAGAAAGTAGTGGCGAATTGACATCGTTGCTTGCCAGTATTTCTCGCAATTACCGTGCTCTGGAGCCTGATCGCCGGAAAGCTTTTGCTCTTGAACTGAAGAAATTTGGAAAACTGTTCTACTATATCTCCGCTGTGTACAATGTATGGAATCCAGATATGGAGCAGTTGGCTGTTGTCTTTAGTGTCCTTTACAACGTACTCTATGAGAGAGAGGTTACGCCGGATATTGACGCCTCAGAGCTCGTTGAACTGGTCGAGTACTCGACAAAGCTGTCCCAGGAGGAATTCACGATTATTCTATCTGCGGAAGATCAGGCATTTGACGGCATTTCAACAGATGTTGCTGCTGCAGATAGGACTATGTCTGTAATTGATGAGATCATCGAAAAGTTTAATCTTCGCTATGCCCACGCCGATGAGGAGATAGGCGATATTATAACTGACCTTAGCAGTGATAAAGATCTGCAGTCTAACGTGCAGAACAGCAGTACCAGTGCATATGAAGCTGCAGTGGCAGAACGCCTTTCATCTCGTATTATGGACGGCTTATTTGATGGAACAGTTAACGGAGATACTGAGAAGGCGGAGTTTTACACTGAATTAAGTGAGAACACCTCAGCACTGATTCAAATCCGCAATTCGATCATTCGGAAGATTAAGGATCTCTTGCTCGCAAGTTGATGACAACACGGTGACAACAAAAATCTTGATAGTCCAAGATTTATAGGTAATGCGAATAATCCTGATAATGTGAGCTAAACAACCTATACAAAATCGTTTAGCTCACGGTTTCCGGGAGCGAGTGGGAGTAGAGACAGACGGCTTTACTCAAGTTCGGAAATCCCAGTAAAATAAGGGTATTTCGGACACTGGAAAAGCAAAAAACAGGCTAAAAAGGTATCTGTGATACCATTCCAGTACCACTTTTCTGATTAAGTGAATAATTCCAAAGTGGCTTTACGCCCTCGTTTTTCCCTCCTAAGGGGTTCAGAACGAGGGCGTTTTTTGTTGCTTTTTTACTCTCGTCCACAAACAAGCCGTTTTGTACCCAGTACCGCGTGATACCAGTACGGCATCAAAGTTTTCATAAAAAAATTCCTGAGTTGGGTTGAATTTTACCCATCCAAATCTCCGAATAGGTGAAGGGACCTGAAAGCCCTTCGGAATATGAAGGAGGTGCTCAGCATGCAGGGCAAGCGGACCGGTGAGCGGTTCCTTCGGACTATGCGGCATGAGCTTCTCTGTCAGGATGTGCTTTGCCTGCTTTAACTTGGCAGGCTCATAAAAAATCGGTTTTCCGTGGATGATACGCACCTGCTTTTCCTGTGCAGTTGCGGTAGGGGGATTCATTTCAATAAAAAATTTCATAGACTGTACCTTTCCGGACATTTTTCATCTCTTAGATTATCTGGCAATGATCCGAAATATCCGGGACACGGATCCGAGCCTGTTTGATCATGTAAAAAGACTTCCGAGAAAATCAAAAACGGGACGTCGCAGCCAGAAGGTGAAAGATAATGCGACATTAACATTTATCCGAAAAGGCGCTTTGAAGGAATTCTTTATTACGGATAAGACTTCTACAGAGCAGATTCCGTTTATAGAGGCTGTTAAATATCTGGAATGCAAGCCGGATGAAGAGAAGATCTCAGTTGATGCGGTTTACTATGAGCATCTCAAGGCAAACAGTGAGAAGTTTGATGAGTCAATTCTTCAGGCAGACGATGAGACGATTGTTGCCGGGAATGCACATCTAAGAGGCAATGACAGCAAGGTTGTTAGAGCATTACGCGCTCTCCAGACAAGCCTTCGAACACTTACGGATGATCAGGAAACAGAACTGAATCAAATGATTCAGGCATATATGAATGGTAATATTCCACAGAATATTACAAAGGATATTGCGAAAGAGATAAAAGAATTTCATGGAGATGATCCAACAGATCTGTTTTATATCATTAGGCGGAGTATCCCGGATGCATATCTTCATGATCAAAGAGATGCAGTATTAAACATTGAAGGTGAGAAGCAGGTGATCCTTTCATGCTATTTGGAGAAGAGCAATGGATGAATTAAGAAAAAAACGTTTTACAGATACGCTTACCGGCCCGTATGACCATCAGACTTTTATTCTGTTTCTGAAAGAGCTGCTAAATGATGTTCAGATTGTAAATCCAGATCGCTTGATACAGCCCTATAACACATTCTCTGTGGCAATCAGCGGATATTATCACATTGGTAATTTTACCGGGAAAAATGGAAGCAAAATTGCCCTGTTCTCTGTAGAACTGAAGAACAATAAGAACCTTGAAAATGCCCGCAGCATGCAGAGAAATTTTGTAAAGAATCTGCTTGAAGAGTCAGGTTTTCAGGGAGCACTGGTTGCCTTCTATACAAAAGAGGAACCCGATAAGTGGAGGCTGTCTTTTGTACGTCTGGATTATGAATTCTCTCAGGGTAAGATTAGCAAGAAGCTGACCCCAGCAAAGAGATATTCTTTTCTGGTAGGAAAGGGCGAGCCTTGTCATACAGCACAGCAGCAGCTTTTTCCTATATTCGGTAACGAAAACGAAAATCCGAGCATCGACGACCTTGAATCTGCATTCAGCGTAGAAGCGGTCACCGACGATTTCTTTAATCAATATAAAGAAAAATTCCTGCAGCTTAAGGATGTTCTGGATAACAATGAATCCTTTAATGCAGAGGCGGAGAGCAGAGGATTTACAAGCGAGCAGTTTGCTAAGAAGCTCATGGGGCAGATCGTATTTCTTTATTTTGTCCAGAAGAAAGGCTGGCTTGGCGTAGGAGCGTTCCCTCCTGTATTAACACCGACGGAGTATAAGAATGCGTTCTACTCCAGAGGACAGAAACCGAAACAACTGATGCCGGTAGTTTATTCGCTGGGTGCCGATGGGAATTACCATCGTAATGGTAAGGCCATTATTAATCTGTCAGGAGAAGACCAGGTAGCACTCTCGAAAATTGTCAGAGGAAATCCGTGGGGCTCCGGCCCTAAGGACTTCATGCGGCAGCTCTTTGATATTGCTGAACAAAGGAATAAAAACTACTTTGATGATTTCTTGGAACCACTTTTCTATACAGGATTGAATCAGAATAGAGGAGAAAACGCATATTTTGTTCCCCTGAACTGCAGAATACCGTTCCTGAATGGTGGCCTTTTTGAGCAGCTTGATGGATATGACTGGGAGCATAACGATTTCAGCATCCCGAATGAAATATTTTCTAATAGAGAAACCAAAGGTGACAGGGAAGCTGACGGAATTCTTGATATTTTTGATAGATATAATTTCACCATTGCAGAAGATGAGCCGATGGAACGTGAAATTGCTATCGATCCAGAGATGCTGGGAAAAGTGTTCGAAAATCTTCTGGATGTCAAGGACCGAAAATCCAAGGGCGCTTTCTATACGCCACGTGAGATCGTTCATTTTATGTGCCAGGAGACACTGATCAATTTCTTGGCAAATAAGACAGGGATTCCGGAGGAAGATATCCGGAAATTCATTCTGTACGGTGAATATTTTTACGACGAAGATACGAGAAAGACGATTTATGTAAAAAGTGAGAATGGTGCTAAAGGTCATATGGAGTATGACAAGAATAAAGACTTGGAGATACCAGAGACCATCTTTAGCTTTAAGAAAAATGTAAATCGTCTGCAGGAATTGGATGATCTTCTGGATAACGTAAAGGTTGCAGACCTTGCAGTTGGCTCAGGAGCATTTCCTCTTGGCATGCTGACAGAAATCGTAAAAGCCCGGACTACGATAACGTCCTATCTTGCTATCGAAAAGAATTCGTTCGACAGAGGACTTCTCTATGCTAACAGGAGTCCTTATCGACTGAAGCGAGCAGCCATTAAAAATTCTATCTTTGCTTGCGATATTGAGCCAAGTGCGACGGATATTACAAAGTTAAGATTGTGGCTGTCGCTGGTTATCGATGATCAGATCATGGATTATCAGGATGAAGAGAGAGGCTATGATACAAAGCCTAGGGAACTCCCTAATCTGGATTGCAATATTATTTGTGGGAATTCATTAATGGATGAATTCGGTGGAATACAACTTATAACTGAGAATTCGGTATTAAAAAATGTATCTGTAAATCGCCAGGGAAGCATGTATGATGAACAGCTCAGTGTTCAAATACAGAAACTTATTGACTTACAGTCTAAGCTTTACGATGAAAAGGATCATGTTGAGAAGGATATTCTAAAGGAAGAAATTCAGGATATCTACGATCAGATAATCTTGGCACAAATAAATGCGAATCCAGACCTCGTAGATGAGTATTTTAAAACTGTTAACCAGCCATCGAAACCATTTATACTTTGGCAGCTCTATTTTCCAAAGGTGTTTAGGGACAATGGCGGTTTTGATATTGTCATTGGAAATCCGCCGTATATTGGTGAAAGTGGGCATAAAGATATTTTTAGACCTATTGCCGCCACACAATTTGGTAAAAAATATTATCAAGGGAAGATGGATTTCTTCTATTTCTTTTTTCATAAGGGGATAGATCTTCTTAACAATTTTGGAGAATTATCATTTATCACAACCAATTATTATTTAACGGCAACAGGCGCTAAGCATTTACGAAAGGATTTCAAGCAGCGAACAAAGATTCGAAAACTAGTCAATTTTAATGAGGTAAAGGTGTTTGCCTCTGCACTAGGACAACACAATATGATAACTGTCTTAACTAAATGCAAGACTCAAGATGTTAAATGTCATAGTGTTATTTGTGAAGGTTCCTTTTATGCAAATTCATTACGGCTTAATGATATATTAACTGGAAAAGATAGTTCAATCGAAGTATTTTATGTTGACCAAGAAAATCTTTATGATGGTGATGAATGCTATATTCGTCAAAGAGGTGTTAAATCAGGAGCAAAAGATTCAATAGGTAGTGTACTAGATAAAATGGCTTCAGTGTCTCGAAAATTAGGAGATCTTGTAGACATTAATCAAGGCGTAGTAAGTGGTTGTGATTATGTTTCAAATCGAAACATTGCAGATATTACTGATAAGAGTGTCATGCTGAAAGATGGCATTTTCGTGTTAGATATGACTAATGGCCGCGACAGACAGACTTATGAATCATTCAATGAAGACGAGAAGCAATTTTTAAAGCCATTTTTTAAGAACTCAGAGATTAATAGATATTATTGTAATCTGGAAAACACTAAATATTTGCTTTATATAAGTAAGGCAGTAGAGGAAATAACATCATATCCAAACATCAAAAAACATTTAGAAAAATTTTGGCCTGTGTTAATGAGAAGACGGGAAGCAGCTAATGGGTCTATCAAACCATTTCAACTTCAATGGGCTAGAAACGAAAAGATATTTGAGACTGAAAAGATAGTTGTTCCTTACAGAACAAGAGAAAATGCATTTGCATTCAACAACAGTGAATGGTTTTGCAGATCTGATGCCTATGTTATAACACCCAAAAATGAACATGTTGACTTATTTTACCTACTTGGAGTATTAAACTCTAAATTGAATTATATTTGGTTATATTACAAAGGGAAAAGGAAAGGAGAAGTACTAGAATTATTTCAGGTTCCTCTGTCCGAAATTCCTATTATAGAGCTTAATAAAGAGGAACATGAAAAGATAAGTAGCATAGCTAAAGAAATTACTGATATGAAAAAACGGGATAAAAATTGTAAAACCGAGGACTTGGAAGATGAGATAGACAATATTTTATTTTCTGCTTATGGTTTATCACCTATGGAAATAAATTCTGTGTTAAGTAAAGGAGAAGAAGTTAATGAAAAATAATGATTTTTCCTATGAAATAATAAAGGAGTTAGGAATTGTTTCAGAAAGCAAGAGCGGTTGGAAAAGAGAATTGAATCTAATTTCATGGAACGGAGCTTCTCCCAAATATGATCTCCGCGACTGGGCTCCTGAGCATGAAAAAATGGGAAAAGGAATAACACTATCTTCTGATGAAGTAGAACGTTTGTACGAACTGCTTTTCAATATTCATGAAAAACTGCAAAAGTAAATTGATGAATATTATGATAAAGATCTCTTGCAATCGATCCGCAGTTTGTCTTTACGAATGAATTGAGGTACTTGTATGACAATCCGGCATAACATACTTCCATATATCATTCCCGGACTTATCGCTATTGTGTTTCTTGTTGGCGGTATCGAAAATTGGGGAGATGCTGCGGCTACCCTCATGGTTGTAATCGGGATTGTGATCCTTCTTCTGTGCTGGGGTGATAATATCGGCAATACACTGTCTTATGAGGACGGCCAATTGATCGGCAGGAGCGGGTTTACAAAGGTCACATCTCCGGGCAATAAGATTCAATATGTTGAATATACAGGATTTGGACCATTTAACAAGATTAAAATCAACTGCATTACAGGAAATTACGAATTTAAATATATGGTAAATGCTAAAAAGTTCGTGGACTATGTGAATGGGCAGATCTGAAATAATTGTTGCAGCACAAACTTCCTGAATGTACAGCATCTATTGTTTTCTGATTTTCGGTTCTGCTATTCAGACGTGGGAATACTATTACAGATGAGAAATAATAAGAAACCAAAATTGGGGTGATTAAATGTATTGTAGTAATTGTGGCAAGGAAATAGCGGAAAATATGAAATTTTGTCCGTATTGCGGAACACCGCTGAATTCAGGCGTGACAAATAATCAAGATAAAGCATCTTTAGTTATTAAGAGAACAGAAAAAGATGCTGGAGGAATAATAAAAATAGCAGTGGCAATTGATGGAACTAATCTCGGAAAACTTAAACGAGGAGAGTCGCTTCAAACTGTTGTTTCTGAAGGAGCACACAAAATTACCGCGACACTAAATGCACAGAGCCAAAGCCTAATGTTCATCAATACAGGTGACCCTATTGTAGTCTCATATGATGGCTTCGGTGTTTCTATATCTTTGCCTGACGGGAAGGGTGGTTATGTCTCAAATAAGACAAATGTAGAAACAGTTGGAAATAACACGAAAGATGAGACTTTGAGTGCGGCTGCAATTGAAAATCCTGTTATGTCCTATGAGGCTACTTCGCCATATGGTAACAAAGGAAAGCTAAATATCTACACTGATCATTTGGACTTTCTCTATCAGAATGGAACGGTCACCACATTCGATTTTGCAGATATTAGTGATTGGGAAAAAACATTTTCCGGGATATCGATATATAAGGATGGCAAGCCACATACTTTTAAATTACCTAGAGGAGCAGCCAATGATATCGTCACATTCTTGAAGACGCAAAGCCCTGACAGGTGGAAAGCTGCTCATCCTGAATCAGTTTTCTCAAAACGATATGGGATTGTCGATCAAATTCTCGTAAACGAAGAGTATGGCTCATTTTGTATAAAACCATATAAAAAGCCAAATGGTCCAACACATTATTTTGCCAACATGATAAATTATGAGGTTCAAGAAACAAAGGCAGAAGGTGGGGATGTAATAGAAGGAGCACTGATTGGAAGTCTGATCGCTGGCAAGCGTGGAGCTTTAGCAGGGGCATTGTTACAGCCTACCGGTAGAGGAAATATACAGAAAGAAATATTTAGAGCAACTATACAGGAAAATGGAAAGACCTCAACAGTACAAGCCTATTTGATGAATCAGTCGGTAAGTGAAAATTCGGATCTCTATATCTCGTTACGTGCACAGATATTTGAACTTCAAAATATTATTGAAAGATTCAAAACGGAAAGTAAGCATTGATTTTTGGACTAGAGGCAATTACATATAATTTTCTTGCTGAGGTACGCCCATAACTGGATCTAAAATTGGAGAATTAGAATTGGTCAAGATTTTAGATGCACAGAAAGAATTATTTGATAACTTAAGAAGAATAAATGCCGATGTCGTCGAGGATGGCGTTGTTGACGAAGATGAATACCTTTCTGCTATGATGGAAAACTTCTCATAGGTTATCTTCATCCAGAAGCACGTGTGAAATCCAGTATACTCTTCTATTCATTTACCGATGCAATACAAGAGATTTTCCGCGACCCAGATGTAGTGAAGGAATGTAAATGGATAAATGTTTAATGGTACGTTTGTGCGCCTAATAAAAGCACATACTGTTTATATCGACCATGCAGCATTGATGAGACGATATATGGAAGACATCTTAGGTCAGTTTACAAGGAACTACACGCAGACCGTGAAACGGGCTGCTGACAACAAACGGCGCTATGCTCCCGGCTGGGTGCATAGCACCTGTTTGTTGCGGGGGTTTCCAAAGGGGGCAGCGC
>Ga0256404_1001965_pt1 | contig 47189 bp, 26 predicted proteins | sample RumenRJG_01DNA_FD_185990 | JGI IMG/M metagenome (GOLD analysis project Ga0256404, IMG submission 185990) | Bovine rumen microbial communities from Lethbridge, Alberta, Canada - RJG_01 | ecosystem: Host-associated > Mammals > Digestive system > Stomach > Rumen | place: Canada: Alberta | collected... | reverse complement strand
AAGTTAAAAGGCTAACTGCTTGATTATCAAGCACTTAGCCTTTTGTTTGGTCGGGATTACTGGACTCGAACCAGCGACCTCGCGCCCCCCAGACGTGTGCGCTACCAACTGCGCTAAATCCCGATCCGTTTAATAGCTTAGCAACTGACCTATTGGTTCGTTTGCGGGTGCAAAGTTACAAAGTTTTTATGATACGTGCAAGTATTTTCGCGGTTTTTTCACAAAAAATTTGTTTTTTGCTTGTTTTCAGCATGAGAAACGCATGAAAACGGGCAGGGTCTTCGCAGATCCCACCCGGTTGTCATGACTTACTAAAGCCTTTAAATAATTACTAAAGAGAGATATTTCTAACTATGAATTTTATCCTTGTTTGTGATTCTGGCGATTTGATGCATCGTCTTCTTCGATGAGAAAAAGGCTTCCTTACTGCTGAGACACGAAGTCGTTGCCTTGGACCATGTCGAGCGTCTGTCCGTAGAAGTACTGGCTGGGGATAGCGAGCGTCTCGGTGAGTTGGAAGCTGCTGCGACCGGCCTTGCGATGATAGCTGCTGACGAAGCCACTATCGGTGCCGGGTGTCACCTCATAGACCATGCGATCGGAGGGAGAGGCGAAGCGGTTGGCAGCAGCGTTCCACTTGCTGCACTCTACGATGCTGAGTCCGGGCTGGTAGCTGTAGTCGAGGCGATAGGTGGTCTGCCAGTCGCCGGCAGTAGTGTTCCAGAAATAAGTGGTGCGATTGGCGAGTCGTCCCTCGGCATCGTAGCTGTAGCAGTGCTTCACGTGCGGTGTGAGCATGGTGCAGGCATTCTTGCCACGATGGCTCTGCGACTTGCGATAGATGTACTGTGTGTTGAGAATTCCGTTTTCGATGTCTGCATTGTATGCGTAGTCGGCATTCTCGGTTTGCACTGCGTCGAGATAAGTCTTCATGACGCTTTCGTTGGTGATGGTCTGTGCGCTGGCGGCGGTTGTGAACAGCATCATAGCTGCTGCAAAAAATAACTTTTTCATAATTTTGTTTGTTTTATTTGTTTATAATTAATAATGTTTGTAATAATCATTGAATCGTCGTTTCATCTTTCTTCCTTCATCTTTCATCTTTTACTTTTCATCCTTCATCTTTCATCATTTATCTTTCATCCTTCATCTTCATTTGTTGGCGTCTGTACGTTAGACACAAAATTGTTCGATTTGTGACACTTTTCAGTGCTAATTTTTCTTAAAAAGCATTTTCCCTTTGTGCTTTGTCTATTTGACGCAATGCAAAGTGAAAAAGTTGCAGAGAAGAGCAAAAAAAACAAACAGGTGCAGCAACGGCAGTACGTCACCACACCTGTGCTTTCATCGAACAGACATTCATTCCATTAGAAGCCAGTTCCGTCACTCTCCCCAAAAATCGTTCACTTTCTTCATTCTAAATGCGCCTCCCTACCCCAATATGGGCAGGGAGACAAAGGCGAATTGGTCTGAGGCGACTTTTCAGCGGTTTGAGGTGCATGTTTCGCGGTTCAACACTTAGGTTTGAGAGCATATGGATTCTTAGTGGGAAAGCAACAGAGCACTGCTCCGTAACCTCCAGAGCATGCTCTGTATATTGAAATATCATGCGTGTTTCCAAATGTTTCTCTACAACGGTCACAGGTCACAGGTGTGACCATGTCCAAATGATTCTCTGCAACGGTCACAGGTCACAGGTGTGACCATGTATCCTTTCTACCAAGCGGGAGTACAGAAAGGCAGTAAATACTTGATAATCAATACTTTAACTATATATTACTATTTTCATTATCATTTTGTATTCAAATAGTGTGACCATTTGGATTTGACATTTTGATTAAAATATTTGCTATTTTATGACAAATAGTAAAGCAAATTATCTTCTTTGCTTACATTCTGCATTTTTGGTTTTCATCCCCCCCCTTGTGGCCGAAGGTAACATGGTCACACCTGTGACCTGTGACCGTTTTGGGCCGAGAGGACACATGGTCACACCTGTGACCTGTGACCGTGTTTTTGAGGGAGCGAAGGAAGTTTTTCGAATATTTGTAAACGATTGAAAAAAGCAACGCATTCTCCAAGATGCCGAAAGCATGTCTTTCAGCCTTCGAGAGCATTGCTTTTAGACACCTAGTGCATCACTTTTTGATGGCAAAAGCACTGCTTTTTAATGACAAAAGCACTGCTCTGAGCATGCAAAGTCAATGCTTCTAGCTTCCAAAGTCAATGCTCTACGTGTCCGAACTCACGAAAGAGTTGGAAACGAGTAAACATAAAAGACTTCAAAGAGTTTTGAATAGTCACGGAATTCGCTGAGGTTTACTGATCAACCTTGGCTGCCCGATACTCTGTGGGCGAGAGGCCATAAATGGACTTAAAGGCGCGACCGAAGTGATTGGTACTGGAAAAACCACTGGCGGTGGCTACTTGTGTGATAGGGAGCGAGGGCTGCTGGCGCAACAGACGGGCGGCATACTCCACACGACAAGCTTTGATGAAGGCTGCCAGCGAAGCGTAGTCGCTGCCCTGTGCGAAAGCGGTGCCGATGCGTTCCTTCGACAGCTGGAAACGTTCCATAGCAGCATGCCGGTCGAAGAGGTTGCCCACAACTTCCGCCGAGTCAATGAGTCCGCAAAATGGTATGTCACTTCATCAAAAAGAGCCAACCTCATTGGATTCAAGTACAAAATTAATGATTTCTTGCGAAGAAAAGAAACATTCTGATTATTTTTTTGTAACTTTGTCACCACATTCCTTTACGGTCGATTGTAAAAAGGAAATAATTACTGAAACAGGGAACAATGAGACGATTCGCATCCATCCTGGTAGGGATGTTCATCACTATATGCGTCAGCGCACAGCAAAACAACTTCCGTATTCTTGGCGGCGAGCTGAGTAACTCGGCAGCGACGTCGGTGGAGGATATCGACGAAGTGCTACCACGCATGAAAGCGCTGGGGCTGAACACGGTGCTGGTTCCCGTTCATTGGGAACTGATGGAACCTGTGGAGGGGCACTGGGACTTCACACTCGTAGACCGCACCATCGACGTAGCCCGGCAGCAGGGACTGAGAATCGTGCCGCTCTGGTTCGGCGTATGGAAAAATTCTATGTCGTGCTATGCACCAGCGTGGTTCAAACGCGACGTGAAACGATTCCCAAGAGCGGTGACGGCTGAGGGCAAGCCATTGGAGATTGCATCCTGTTTCAGCGACAACGTGTTGCAAGCCGACCTGAAGGCTTTCTCCGCCCTAATGCAGCACATCGCTCAGAAGGACCCACAGCGCGAGGTGGTTGTGATGATGCAGATTGAGAACGAGATTGGCATGCTGGAATCGGCTCGCGACCACTCTCCTTTGGCTGAGAAAGCCTATCGACAACCTGTGCCGCAAACATTGCTCAAAGCGCTGAACAGCAAGAATAAAGGCACATGGGCAGAGGTGTTTGGCACCGACGACTATGCCGACGAGAAATTCATGGCCTGGCACTATGCCTGCTACGTGGAACACCTAGCGAAGGCAGCGAGACGCATTCACAATATGCCACTCTATGTGAATGCCGCGATGAACAGCCGAGGGCGCAAGCCTGGTGAGTATCCGTCGGCAGGCCCGCTGGCTCATCTTGCCGACATTTGGAAGGCAGGTGCTCCCAGCATCGACTTCCTCGCCCCCGACATTTACGACACGGGCTTCAAGTCGTGGGCCGCACAATATGCAATGCCTCTACGACCACAGGAAAACCAGAAGGCAACAGACAATAAGTACAGCATGGGCCGCGAGAGCCGCGAGATAAAGAACCGTCTCTTCATCCCCGAGAGTCGCTGCTGCACAAACAGTGGTGTGCGCGCCCTCTATGCCTTCGGCGAGCATCAGGCGCTGGGCTTTTCACCCTTTGCCATCGACCAAGCATCGCCAGAAGAAACGCAATCGGTAACTCAGGCGTACAACCTTCTGTCGCAAGTCTTCAGAGTAAAGCCACAGAACACCTGGGGTCTGCTCTTCGACCAAGAAGACCGAGAGCGCATCATCGACGACGAGGGTGTGCTGATGACCTGCCGCCACTATTTCACACTGCCTTGGGACCCTCGTGCCACCGACGGCTCCACCTGGCCTGAAGGTGGAGCGATGCTCATGCGACTGGGCAAGTACGACTATCTGCTGGCAGGCAGCGGTGTCGTCATTGACTTCAAGACGCGTACAGAGAAAGAGCAAGAAGCGTCGCGTGCAGGCCTAGGAGAACAGCAGAAGAAACTGGGCGAGGACGGCTTTGCCGAAGCAGGAGGCACATCGCAGACACTCATCAAACCATTCACCGGTTCTCGTCTCGGCCTCCTTTCTGTCGACGAGGTTTGCATCGACGAACAAGGGCAGATGCACTACCTCCGCCGTGACAACGGCGACCAAAGTCATCAGGGCCGTCACGCCCGCATCAGCGTCGGAGATTGGAAAATCCTACACATTCAACTATATGAATACAAATAATAAAATCATCAAATAACTACCTTATGAAACAATTCACTAAAAAGACAGCCACGGTCGTATTTCTGGCCATGCTGACGATGCAGGCTTACAGCCAAGCAACAAAAACAGGACAGAACAAATCCTTGTCAAACAAAGAACTCTTCGACAGCGGTTGGCAGTTCACCCGCGATGGGAAAACAACTACGGTCGACTTGCCCCACGACTGGGACATCTTCGACGCACCCAACCCAGAGACAGGTGCCACGGGAACTGGCGGTGGCTGGTTCCAAGGAGGCAAAGGCGAATATCGCAAGTCGTTCAAAACTCCTGCAGGCGAGGTGGTGAAACTCCTCTTCGAAGGCGTCTATCAGCGTGCCGAGGTGTTCGTGAACGGACAGAAGGCCGGTCAGCACGGCTACGGCTATACACCGTTCACCGTCGACATCACTCCTTATTTATATAAAGACAAACGGCAGAATGAGCTGCTTGTCACAGTAGACAACAGCCTTCAACCCAACTGCCGTTGGTATTCCGGCTCGGGCATCTACCGCCATGTGTGGCTCGAGACCATGCCGGCGTTGCATATTGCCCAGAACGGTGTGTTCGTCACAACACCCGAGGTGAAGGCCGACAAAGCCACCGTCAAAGTGGAGGTGACTGTCGAAAATGAGTCGGACAATGAACGTGCAGCAACCGTTGTCATTCACGGCACACAGCTGAAGACCTCCCTGAGTGAGGTTTTGCCAGTAAAAGTACCGGCTCATAGTACAAAAAGCGTCACAGCAACTTTCACCGTCCAGAACCCGGAACTGTGGTCTACTGATAACCCATACCTCTATAAGGCAACCGTGGAACTGAAGGAGATGATGAAGGATGTGGCAATTGACCGTCAGACGGCAAAATACGGCATCCGCTCATTCACGTTCGATGCAGAGAAGGGCTTTGTACTTAACGGTAAGCCGGTGCTCCTGAACGGCGCCTGCGTGCATCACGACGACGGTGTACTCGGAGCAAGAGCCTTCGATGCTGCAGAGATTCGCAAAGTACGACTGATGAAGGAGGCTGGTTTTAACCTCATCCGTACCTCGCACAATCCTACCACGCGTGCGTTCCTCGATGCCTGCGACTCGCTGGGCATGCTGGTTATCGGTGAAGCCTTCGACGGTTGGCGCTCGGCCAAACTGAAGTACGACTACTCCACTCTTATCGACTCTTGCTATCGCGAGGATATTCACGCAATGGTTCTGCGCGACCGCAACCATCCCTGCATCATCTCTTGGAGCTTGGGCAACGAGGTCATCGAACGTAAGGAATTGCGTGTTGTCCATACCGCACGTCTGCTGAAGAATGCCGTTTTGGAGATAGATAACACACGCCCCATCACCGAGGCCCTTTGTGCGTGGGACCGCGACTGGGAAATCTACGACCCGCACTTCGACGTCCTTGATGTTGCCGGCTACAACTACATGATTTTCAAACACACCAGCGACCACCAGCGCAACCCTAAGCGTGTGATGTGGCAGACGGAGAGTTATCCGCGCGACGCCTTCCGCAACTGGGCAACAGTGAACGACAACTCTTACGTCGTGGGCGATATGGTTTGGACGGGTCTCGACTACCTCGGTGAGTCGGGCATCGGCCGCTACTACTATGAGGGCGAACGTCCGGGCGAGAGCTATGCCCCTGGCGGACAACCCGACTGGCATGGCGCTTGCTGCGGTGACGTCGACATTACTGGTTGGCGCCGACCCATCTGCCATTATCGCGACATGCTATGGAACGAGAACACGCCGCTCTATATGGCCGTGAAGGAGCCCGATGGCTATCGCGGCAAGATTCACGAGACGCAGTGGAGCGTGTGGCCCACATGGGAGTCGTGGAACTGGCCGGGTTGGGAAGGCAAGCCCATCGAGGTGGAGGTCTATACCAAACAGCCTGAAGTGAAACTCTATCTGAACGACAAACTCGTCGACACGAAGGCCGTAAGCCGTGAGACGCAGTTCAAGGCGGTGTTCAAGTTGCCTTATGAAACGGGCGAACTGCGTGCCGAGGCTGGCGGAAAGAGCGTGACACTCGCTACCGCTGGCGAGCCCGCTCGTCTGCGACTCACTGCCGATACTCCCTCCCTACGGGGGAGGGCTGGGGTGGGGCCAATCATCACTGCCGACGGTCAGGACTTGGCATACATCACCGTTGAGGTGGTCGACAAGGACGGCCGCGTGTGTCCTGATGCCGCCATCCCCTGTGAGGCTATTGTGAAGGGTCAGGGACAGCTCTTGGCATTCGCCTCCGCCGACCTGAAGGACCGCGAACCGAAGACCACTTCACGCGCCACCACTTGGAAGGGTCGCGCCCTGCTCGTCGTGCGCAGCAACAAGAGTAAAGGAAATGTGCAGGTGAGCATCAAGAGCAATCTGCCGACAGCCTCGCTCACCATCAAAACGAAGTAATCAATGAAAAGAGTCCTCGCATTATTAGCCACGGTGCTGAGCTTATCAGCATACGCCCAAACACACGACTGGGAAAACCCAGCCGTGTTGGGCATCAACAAACTGCCGTATCACGCCACCCTGCAACTGCCGTCGAAATGGAAAGACTGCCCAGAAATATTTTCGCTCGACGGCCAGTGGCAGTTCCGTTGGTCGAAAGACCCGGAGAGCCGACCCGTGGGCTTTGAGCGCGAGGACTATGATGTGAGCAAGTGGGACAAGATCACCGTTCCGGGCAACTGGCAGCTGCAAGGCTTTGGCAAGCCCATCTATGTGAATATGCAGTACCCCTTCCATCGCGACCGCCCCAGCGTGACGGGTGAGCCCCCGAAGGACTGGTATTCCTACAACCACCGCAATCCCGTAGGCTCGTACGTGACCTTCATCGATGTCACTGACGAGATGATCGGACAAGACCTCATCCTGCACTTCGGCGGCGTTCATTCGGCGATGTATGTATGGATCAACGGTCAGAAGGTGGGTTACAGCCAGAACTCGATGTCTCCGGCTGAGTTCGACGTTACAAAGTATCTGAGAAAAGGTCGCAACAAACTGGCGGTAGAGGTCTACCGCTGGAGCGACGGCAGCTATCTGGAGTGTCAGGACATGTGGCGACTCTCGGGCATCTTTCGTGAGGTGCAGCTGTGGGTGCGCCCCTTGGTACATATTGCCGACTATAAGGTGGAGGCCATCCCCAATGCTGACTACACCGACTTCATCGTCAATGCGAAGATTTCCATCTGCAATACAGGTAAGAAAACTGCAAAGAACCTACTGGCTCAGCTGAAAATGGCTACTCCCGAACTATATGGCGTCAGTAAGAATCCAGACCATTGGAACGTTACCAACCAACGTATCGAAAAGCTGCGTGCAGGCGATACTGTCAGCGTAGAGCTAAGCTACCACTACAATTCATCCCCTCGGCTATGGTCGGCAGAGAAGCCCTGGCTCTATCCCTTTACCGTGCAGCTGCTCGGCATGAAGGATGGTAAGGACGATGAACAGTTTGAATACCACTTCGGTGTGAAGCGCGTGGAGTGCGTGGGCGAAGTACTGAAAATCAACGGACGGAACGTGAAGCTGCGGGGCGTGAACCGCCACGACCACCACCCTGTGACGGGCCGCTACGTCGACGATGCCACCTACGAACAGGACATCCGGCTGATGAAGCAGGGCAACATCAACTTCCTGCGCACATCGCACTATCCCGACCGCGAATACCTCTATGAACTCTGCGACCGCTGGGGTATCTACGTGATGGACGAGGCCAATCAAGAAAGTCATGGCTATGGTTATGCTAATAAAGTGATGGGCGAAGACCCTGCATGGAAGGATGCTCATGTAGATCGTGCAGTATCGCTCGTTCAGCGCGATAAAAACCATCCCAGCGTTATTTTCTGGAGCATGGGCAATGAGGGAGGCGTAGGCCCGAACCTGAAGGCGATGCGCGATGCAGTAGTGGCTCTCGACACCATCGCCCTACCCTTCTGCGATACCGACCGCAGTCAGAGCGACATCTACGACGATAGTTATCTCTCTCCCACAAGACTCGCTGCAGAGGCCAAGAAGGTCAACGACCGTCCATTCATCATGCGCGAGTATGCCCACGCCATGGGTAACTCTGTGGGTAACTTCCAGGAATACTGGGATGTCATCTATGCCGACAGCAGCATCTGCGGTGCTGCCATCTGGGACTGGGTGGACCAGGGGTTAAAGCCTACCCCCGACCCCTCCCCAAGGGAGGGGAGTATGAAGGGGGATTTCCTTTATGGCGGTGATTTCGGTGACAAGCCTAACGATGGAGCCTTCTGCCTCAACGGTCTGATTGCTGCCGACCGCAAGCCTCATCCGCATTACTACGAAGTGCAGCACGTCTATCAGCCTCTGCAGTTCGTGAAAGAGGGTGACCAAATCCGCATCGTCAACCACGACAGCTTCACCGACACGAGTGAATACGACATCAATTACGACACCCTGCGCATCGATGGCGAGACCTTGCTGAACGTCGCAGCTCGTTTGCGTCGAGAAACCCCTTGGGCAAAGGCAGGCTTCGCGGTGTCCAGCGAGCAGTTTGTGCTGCAGCCATACGCCTTCCCCTCTGAGATGGCGGAAAAGTCAGGGAAGGTGCAGAAACAAGACGGAAACATCGTCGCCACCACCGACCACGGCTCGGTCACCATCGACCCAACGGGCGCACTCATTAGTTGGCTGGTTAATGGTATACAGCTGTTGCAGGCTCCCCTCGAACCCTACTTCTGGAAGCCAGAGAACGACAACCAACATGCAGCCCACTTTGCTGAGCGTCTGGCTGTATGGAAAGATGCTGCAGAAAAGCGGACCGTCAAGGCTCTTCGCATAGAAGGAGAAAAGGTGATTGTTGATATGTCGCTACCCGTGGGCGCTGATGTCACGCTGACCTATACCATTACTCGCGACGATCGTATCAAGGTAGAGATGGACTATCGGCCAACGGCTCTTTCCCTCGAGAAAGAGGCGATGCTGATTCCGAAGTTCGGCATGCGCTTGCGTCTGCCTGCCGAGATGACTCATATTAATTATTATGGTCGCGGCCCGTGGGAAAACTATCCCGACCGCAAGCGTTCGGCCTTCCTCGGACGCTACGAGATGCCACTTTCCGACTATCAGACCGAATACGTTCATCCACAAGACAACGGCAACCGCTGCGACATTCGCTGGTTCGAGATTTCTTCGTCCGCACAGAAGTTGCGCATCGATGGCTGTCAACCTCTCTCCATCCGTGCGTGGAACTATGGTGAAGAAAACCTTGAAGGTGCCAAGCATCCCAACGAAATCCAGCGTGGCCGTTTTGTCAACCTGAACATCGACCTAAACGTTCATGGCGTGGGAGGCATCGACACCTGGGGCCAGCGCACTCTTCCCCAATACACCATCCCTGCCAACCAGCCCTATCACTATAGTTTTATTCTTAGCAGGTAAGGGGGGCTATGTCGGGCAGACACGGGGTCTGCCCCTACCGCTGGGGTGGGGCTCCCCTACTCCACGAACGCCTCCATGATGGCTGTGGGTGCGGCATTGTGGTCGAAGGCGCCGAGCTTGTAGCCACCGGGCAAGCACTGCGGTTCCCAATAGAACACGCCGCGACAGCGGCCGTTGGTCATACTGCGTGCCTCTTTGATGACGCGTGTGAGTTGTCGGCGCCCTTCCTCCATCTTCTCCGGATGCTGTTCATCAACCTCGAATCCCGTTTCAACAATCATCACGTCGCACTTGTATTTCTCGCTGACGTGACGAATGTTGCTCATGCAATCGGTGATGATGTCGTCGGCCTTCAGTTCGGGGTGTCCTTCCATTGCCCAATAGGGATAGAGCGACATACCAATCATATCCCACCGACCGCCATATTTGCGCACGATGTCGAGATTCCAGTCATAGAGTGACTGCTTATGGCCGCGGTCGAGATGCACGATGACGATGGCTTTCGGAAACACCTTCTTCACTGCATCGTAGCCTGCACGGATGAAGCCCGCATACTGCTTAGGATTCTTCTCGATGTGACCCATCGGCCAAAGCAGTCCGTTGGCGGTTTCGTTGCCCACCTGCACCCAGCGAGGCTCGATGTCGTTTTCTTTCAGCAACGTAAGCACCTCAATGGTGTGTTGTGCGAGGTCGCACTTCATCTGCTTGTAGGTGTGTCCCTCCCAGGCTTTGGGAATAGGCTGCTTGGCGGGGTCGGCCCACGAGTCGCTATAGTGAAAGTCCACCATGAGTTGCATGCCCAGCGCCTTCACACGACGCGCCATCGCGAGGAGTTCGTTTTTGTCGCACGACCCACCCCGTGGGTTCACCCACACACGCATGCGGATGGCCGACATCTGGTAGTCGTTCTTCAGTAGTTCCAGACATTCACGTTCTCGTCCGTTGCGGTCATGGAATTTCACTCCGTGCCGCTCCTGCCCGGTGAGGAATCCCACATCGGCACCTTTTACGAAATCGGCTGTTGTTGTTTGTTGTGCGCCAGCGACAAGCGGCAGCATCAGTAGCAAGGATAGTAGTGTTTGTCTCATGTTTGTGTTTGGGCTGATTGTAAGAGTTGGTTTCATAGATAATCCGAATAGCACTGAAAGTGCGGCAGAACATAGACAGGCCTTCGGTATTCTGTCCCCTTCCCCCTTGGAGGATTGAGAGGGGCTAAAGATATTCTGCGGTGACGCTTTCGCGACAGCCGAGGAGGTCGCGGGGCTTGCCGGCAAAGAGAATGCGACCACCCTGCTCGCCGGCACCCGGTCCGAGTTCGATGACGTAGTCGGCAGCCTTGATGACATCGGTGTTGTGTTCCACCACATAGACCGTGTTTCCTTCGTCGACCATCTGCTCGAAGAGGTTTACGAGGCGCTGCACGTCCTTCGGGTGTAGGCCGTCGGTGGGCTCGTCGATGATAAATGTCTTGCCGCGCTCACCCAGGTAGGACGCAATCTTCAAGCGTTGCAACTCGCCGCCAGAGAGCGTGGAAAGCGCTTGGTTCAAGTGCAGATAGCCCAGTCCGACATCCATCAGCGGTCGCAACTTCTGCTCGATGACAGTGCCTCGGAAGAAGTCGGAAGCAAGACGAACAGAGAGGTCCATGACTTCGGCGATGGAGAGAGAAGACCCACCCCCCTGCCCCTCCCGGGCCTCTCCCCCTGCCCCTCCCCCATAGGGAGGGTAGCTTTTGAGGGGAGTAGATGGTTTTTCTTTCTGACTCTCCGTCTGCTGAGGCATTTCACTCCCCTCCTTCACCTGCAGGGGCTGAGGGGATAGTTTATACTGCAACGCCTCTTTCGAGTAGCGGAGACCGCCACAAGCATCGCAGACAGTTTCGATGTTGTCCATGAACGCCATTTCCGAGACGATGACGCCCTTTCCTCCACACACGGGACAGGCACCTTTTCCGTTGAAAGTGAAATAGGCCTCCTTCAGCTTGTACTTGCGTGCAAACATCTTTCGGATGTCGGGTGCGACATCCATATAGGTGGCAGGAGTGGAGCGCAGACTCACACCAATGTTCTTTTGAGAGATGTAGATGGGGAGTTCCCCATCCGTCTTTTGTTCCTCTCCACAAGCCCTCATCAAGCTCTCCATCAGCGAACTCTTACCCGAGCCAGCCACACCCGCCACCACAGCGAACACACCCAGAGGCAGGTCGATAGAGATGTCCTGCAGGTTGTGCAGACAGGCATGCAGCAAGGGGAAGAATGCTTTCGGTTGTCGGGGCTGCGACTTGAAGTCGCCCGTTCGCTGCAGCATCTCGCCTGTCGCGGTGCCACTTTGCAACAACTCATCGTAGGTGCCCTCGAAGACGATTCTGCCGCCGTCGATGCCCGGGCCGGGACCGAGGTCAACGATGTGGTCGGCCATGCGAATCATCTCCTGATGGTGCTCTACAAGAAGTACGGTGTTGCCCGCATCACGCAGCCGCTGGATGGAACGCTTCATCAGTTGGATATCATGATTGTGAAGACCCGTGCTGGGTTCGTCGAGGATATACAGCACATCGGAGAGCGAGGAATTGATGTACTTGGCAATCTTGCAGCGCTGTGCCTCACCACCCGAGAGCGTTCCCACACCACGATCCAAGCTGAGATAGCCCAGCCCGATTTCCTCGAGCGCCGTGAGCCTGGCGCCGATGGCAGCCTTCAAGTCGGCGGCTAGCGGGTCGGCGATGGAACTGATCCAGCGATTAAGTTTTGTGATGCTCAATGCACAGGCCTCTGCAATGTTCATTCCGTCTATCTTACACGAAAGCACACGCTTGCTCAGTCGCGTGCCGCCACAGTCGGGACACGTGCCCATGCGCAACATCGGATTCAGCACGGCGGCATGCAGCAGACCTTCCTCGGAGTTGATGATGGAACGATACATACGCGGTATCAGACCCTCGTATTTCGCCGTCTTCGGCCAGTTGGCAGGCGGGTTCTTCAACCTGATCTGCGGACTATTCAGAAACAGGTCGAGCTCCTCGGGCGTGTAGTCCTTGATTTTCTTGTCGAGGTCGAAGAGTCCGCTATGGGCATAGCGAATCCAGCGCCAGCCACCCTTGCCGAACGCAATGTAGTGGATGGTGTCCTCGTCGTTCAGGCTCTTGTCGAAGTCCACGAGCTTGTGAATATCCAACTCGCGAATCTCGCCCAACCCCGAGCAGCGCGGACAGCTACCCTCGGGATGATTGAACGAGAACGATTCCGAATAGCCCACGAAGGGTTTTCCCACACGCGAGAATAGCAGGCGCATCAGGGCGGCAATGTCGGTATAGGTGCCCACGGTGGAACGTGAGTTCTGCGCGGGTTTCTTCTGGTCGATAACGATGGCGATGGGTAGGTTCTCGATGCTTTCCACATGCGGTCGCCCATACTTCGGCAGATACTGCTGCACAAACGTCGGGAACGTGTCGTTCAGCTCGCGTCGCGACTTTGCCGCTATCGTGTCGAGCACCAGCGAACTCTTCCCCGAACCCGACACGCCGGTGAAGATGGTGATTTGGTGTTTCGGCAGCCGCAGCGAGACGTTCTTCAGATTGTTCTCCGTGGCTCCGCGTATGATGATGTGGGTGTAATCCATGCTGCTAGTGATAAAAAAACTTAAAGTTCTGCAAAGGTAAGAAAAAGATTGCAGTTATTGGCGGGTTGTTATGAGTTTTTTAGTAACTTTGCGACAAAAGTCACGAATTAACATGGACCATTCACCTATTATATATAGTCTGCGGGCACCGAAAACGCTGCAAGGAACCGTACAGCTGCCCGCATCGAAAAGCATCTCGAACCGAGCACTCATCATACATGCCCTCGCACGAAAAAGGGACGCTGCCGCCCCCACCCCACTCGACTGGGAGCAGGCACCAGCAAACCTCTCCGACTGCGATGACACCGCCGTCATCGTGAAGGCGCTGCGCGATAATCCCGACGTCATCGACATCCGTGCCGCAGGAACCGCCATGCGCTTCATGACCGCCTATCTTGCCGTGATGCCTGGCGAACACGTGCTCACGGGCACTGAGCGCATGAAGCACCGCCCCATCGGCATCCTCGTGAACGCCCTCAGACAGCTTGGCGCCGACATCAGCTACGAGGGCGAGGAAGGCTTCCCACCCCTGCGCATCAAGGGCAAACCGCTCAGCGGCGGCATCATCGACATTCCCGGCGACATGAGTTCGCAGTATGTGTCGGCGATGCTCATGATTGGTCCGGTGCTCGAAAACGGACTGGAACTGCGACTGAAAGGTCATGTCATCTCACGACCTTACATCGATCTGACGCTATGGATGATGCGCGAGTTCGGAGCCGATGCCGACTGGACCAGCGGCGACACCGTCGTCGTGCGCCCCACCCCCTACCAGCCGTGCAACTACCTCATTGAGAACGATTGGAGCTCAGCCAGCTACTGGTATGAGATGATGGCCCTCACCGACGACCCCGATGCCGAGCTACAGCTGCCGGGACTCACCGACGGCTCGAAGCAGGGCGACTCTGCCGCACGCTACATCTTCTCCATCCTGGGCGTGAAGACCATGTTCGCGAAGGATGGCAGCGTAGTGCTGCGCAAGAACAATCGTGTGGCACCACGCCTCGACTACGACTTCGTGAACTCCCCCGACCTCGTGCAGACCGTCGTCACCACCTGTGTTGCCAAAGGCATCCCGTTCCACTTCCACGGACTGCACACGCTGAAAATCAAGGAGACCGACCGCATAGAAGCCCTGCGAAACGAACTGCGGAAGCTGGGTTTTGTCATCCGCGTGGAGGAGAACTACGACCTCGTCTGGGACGGCACACGCTGCGAACCCACCGGCGAGCCCATCGAGACCTACGAGGATCATCGCATGGCAATGTCGTTCGCCCCGCTGGCCATCATCTGTCCAGGCCTCTCCATCTGCCATCCGCAGGTGGTCACGAAGTCCTATCCCCGCTTCTGGGAAGAGATGAAGAAAGTCGGGGTAGAAATTACGGAAGTAAAGAACCTGACAGAGGGATAATCCGCTTTGCGTCCTTTAAAAAACCAAAGAAAACATAGAAAACAGAAAAAACATTGATATCATAACCGATAAAAACCAAATGTTTTCTTATGTCATCTTGGTTTTCTTATGTTTTTTTAAAGCCCGCGAAAGCGGATCAAAGACAATAACAATATGACCGAAATCACCATTATAGCCATCATCGCACTTGCCACGCTGGGCGCCATCGCCTACATCTTCGGCCGCAACCGCCGCCCCGACGGCAGCGAGGAACCCATCGTCATCGGCGAGGGCGACTGTACCACGTGCACTCCCGAGAGTCCGCGATGCGAGCAGGCCTGTATGATGGAGGCTGCCACGAAGCCCATCGAATACTTCGACGACGAAGAACTCGATGCCTTCATTGGGCGTGCCGCCTCCGACTACACCGACGACGAGGTGGAGCTGTTTGCCTACATCCTCCACACCATGCGCGAAGACGAGGTGGCAGCGTGGAGCCGCAGTCTCGTTCTGCGAGGCATCAACCTGCCCGACCAGCTGCGCGACGAGCTCATCATGCTACGCGACAGCCAAGCTTAAAGCATAGAGAAGCCCAAGCATAGAGCATATCAATCAACCAAGCATAGATCATTGAAATAACCAAACATAAGCAAAACAACACCGACTATGAAAAGATTTTCTTTCCTGGCTGTCGCCCTGCTGACAGCATTCCTGCCCATCATGGCCCAGAAGACCATGAAGGCACCCGCCGGTGGCAAGGCCATCAGCGATGAACTCATCGGCATCTTCTTCGAGGACATCTCGTCGGCTGCCGACGGAGGTCTCTACGCCGAACTCCTGCAGAACGGCTCGTTCGAATTCAGTCCCGTCGAACGCGACGGCTGGGGACCCGGCACCGCGTGGCGCCTCGTGCGTCCCGGTCACACCACCGGTTGGATGGAGGCTCGCATGGACAATCCCCTGCATGCCAACAACGCCACCTACATGCGTCTGCACACCGAGCGTGTGAAGGAATACTACGACTATAAGGGTTGGAAGGGCTTTGGCCTGCAGAACGACGGCTTCGACGGCATCTCCGTGAAGGCCGGCGCAAAGTACGACTTCTCCATGTTCCTGCGCGTGCCGCAACTCAAGAAGGCATACACGCTGCAGGGACAAGACGCCACCCTCACACCGCGTCTGCGCGTCGTCCTCGTCGAACCGCAGCAGGGATGGGGCCGCGACCCGAAGCTCCTTGCTGAAGCCACCATCGACGCCAGCGGCAGCAGTTGGAAGAAATACGAGGCCGTGCTCACGCCCACCGAAGACTCTCAGCATGCAGTGCTGCAGGTGCTCTCGCTGAATGTGGGTGTCATCGACGTCGACCAGCTCTCGCTCATGCCCGAGGACACTTATAAGGGTCACGGCCTGCGCAAGGACCTCGCACAAGCCCTTGCCGACCTCCACCCGAAGTTCATGCGCTTCCCCGGCGGCTGCGTGGTGCATGGCGGTGGCGACGGCTTCTGGAACACCTATCGTTGGAAGACCACCATCGGTCCGCGCGAGCAGCGTCGTCAGCTGAAGAACACGTGGGGCTATCATCAGTCCATGGGACTGGGCTACTACGAGTACTTCCAGTTCTGTGAAGACCTACAGATGCAGCCCGTGCCCATCCTGCCCTGCGGCGTGTCGTGTCAGGGCATGAACGGCGGCTGGGGCATGCGCGACCAGGCTCAGGAGGTTGTTCCCATGTCGGAAATGGACGAATGGGTACAGGATGCCCTCGACCTCATCGAGTGGGCTAACGGCGACCCCGCCACGAGCAAGTGGGCAAAGATGCGTGCCGACCAAGGCCATCCCGCTCCGTTCAATCTGAAGTACCTCGGACTGGGCAACGAGGAGCGCATCTCACCGGAGTTCGTCGAGCGCTTCAAGTACATGTATAAGAAGGTCACCGAGGCTCATCCCGAAATCATCATCGTCGGTACAGCAGGCCCGGGCTCGCATCCCGGCAACAACGACTTCGAAACTGGCTGGAAGCTCGCAGAGGAAATCGGCCTGCCCATCCTCGACGAACACTACTACGAGCCGAACAAGTACTTCCTCGAGAGCCGTCAGTACGACAAGTACCCGCGCGACCGCAAGACGAAGGTCTATCTCGGTGAGTATGCCGCCAAGGACAAGAAGCTCATCGACGCCCTCGCCGAAGGCCTCTACCTGCTGCATGTGGAGCGCAACGGCGACGTGGTCTGCATGACCAGCTATGCACCTCTCTTCGCCCGTAAGAACGCCACCAACTGGAACCCCGACCTCATCTACTTCGACAACGACCGTCCTTACCTCACCTGCAGCTACTACGTGCAGCAGATGTTCGGACAGTCCAGCGGCCAGTACTACTACGGCGACTGCGTGCAGATTGCCAACGCCAACAGCCTCATGGAGCAGTCGGTCATCCTCAACGTGAAGGAGCGCAAGCTCTTCGTGAAGGTCTGCAACGCCAGCGACAAGGCCACCACCGCCAAGCTCGACCTCTCGCGCTTCAAGTCGCTGAAGAAGGTCGCCACGAAGACCGTGCTCACCGGTAAGGCCGATCAGGAGAACAACTTCGATGAGCAGCCCATTGCCCCGCAGACCTCTACGGTGAAGGCGCAGAAGAAGGCTACCCTCGACGTTCCCGCCTACTCGTTCACCATGCTGGAGTACGCCCTGTAAAGCCCGCCAGCATCCATATCTGCATCATAATCCATATCGCCATAGAAGAAAGGAACGGGGAGCCCACTCCTCGTTCCTTTTTTGTGTGGTTCAGAAAGGGTACTTTTGTGAAGCAGGAGAAGTGCTTTCGTAGGGTGGGAGAAGTGCTTTCGTCTGACAAGAGAAGTGCTTTCGTCTGACAGGAGCATTGCTTTGAAATAGCGATAGTAATGCTCCGATTTTACAAATCAACTTATTTTAATCAGTAAATTAACTTAATTTGATGAGTAAATTAACTTAATTTGATAAGTAAAATAACTTAATTTACTGAATAAAATAACTTAATTTACCGAACAAATTAAGTTAATTTATTTTTCCATCTCATTGCACTTGTCTCATCAGATGATTACTCTCGACACACGAAAAGACTGCTCTTGCCACACAAAAAGACTACTCCGCACATCTGATTCTATGCTTCCGCCTCCATCAGCTTCTATTGTTCCTTTTTGAATCTTATTTCATAAAAAAAGCGATTGATGCAATAAAAAAGACCGAGATGCGTTATATAGTAAATCAAAGAGCAAAGAAAGATTAAGCAGAAAAATGCCATACGGTTGCTCTTGCTGCTGGTTTTGACAGGACTGGTGGCAGGATGTTCTACGCAGAAGAATACTGCGAAGAGCCGTTGGTGGCACTCGTTCAATGCTCGATATAATACTTACTACAACGGCACTCTTGCCTACATCGACGCCTCGTTGGAAAAGGAAAACGGCAACAAGGATAACTTCACCGAGGTCATCCCCCTCTACACCGTTGGCAACAAGCAGTCGAAGGAGATTGGCAAGGGAAACTACGAGAAGGCCATCGAGAAATGTCAGAAGGCCATCAAGCTGCATAGCATCAAGCACAAGCCGGAATGGAACAAGAAGCGCCGCAAGACGGAGCGCGACCTGGAGTGGCTGTCGCGAAAGGAGTATAACCCGTTCCTCTGGAAGGCATGGATGCTCATGGGCCGCTCGCAGTTCTACAAGGGTGCCTTCGACGAAGCCGCCTCCACCTTCAACTACATGAGCCGCCTCTACTCCACGCAGCCCGCCATCTACGGTCGGGCACGCGCCTGGCTTGCCAAGTGCTATATTGAGCAGGACTGGATCTACGATGCCGAGGACGTCATCCGCAACATGCGCCGCGACTCCATCCACTGGCGCGCCCAGAAGGAATGGGACTACACGCTCGCCGACTACTACATCCACACCGGCGACTATGAGGAGGCCATTCCCTATCTGCGCAAGGTCATCAAGCACGAGATGCGTAAGCGCCAGAAGGCTCGCGAATACTTCCTGCTCGGACAACTGGAGTCGCAGCTCGGACACAAGCAGGAGGCCTATAAAGCCTATAAAAAGGTGGTTGCACAGAACCCGCCGTACGAGGTGGAGTTCAATGCCCGCATCGCAATGACGGAGGTGATGGCGGCGAGCCAGGCAAAGCAGATGATCAGCCGCCTGAAGCGCATGGCAGCATCGGATAAGAACAAGGACTACCTGGACCAGGTATACTACGCCATTGGTAACATCTATCTCGCTCAGCGCGACACCGCCCACGCCATCGGTGCCTATGAGAAGGGCAACGAGAAGGCTACACGCTCGGGCATCGAGAAGGGTGTGCTGCTGCTGAAGCTCGGCGACCTCTACTGGCAGCAGGAGAAGTTCAACGATGCCCAGCGCTGCTATGGCGAGGCCATCGGCTTGCTCGACAAGGAGCGCGACGACTACGAACAGCTCTCGCGCCGCTCGAAGGTGCTCGACGAACTGGTGCCGCACACCGATGCCGTACATCTGCAGGACTCGCTGCAGGCATTGGCAAAGATGAGCGAGAAGGACCGCAATGCCGCCATCGACCGTGTCATCGAAGCCCTGAAGAAGAAGGAAAAGGAGGAACAGCGCAAGCAGGCAGAGGCCAACGCCCAGCAGACCCTGCAGCGCAATGGTGCCACTGGCAACCGCAACAATGCCAATACCGCCATCAACCAGGCTCAACAGAACTCACAGCAACAGGGCAAGTGGTACTTCTACAACCCAATGGCCGTGCAGCAGGGTAAGCAGGCTTTCGAGAGACAGTGGGGTAAGCGCGAGAACGTCGACAACTGGCAGCGCGTGAACCAGACCGTTGTGGCAGGTATGGGTGGCACGGGCACCGGCGAAGACCTCTCGCAGGAAGCCCTCGACTCCATCGCTCGTGTCGAAGCGGCACAGGACTCGCTGGAACAGGTGGCCGACAGCGCACAGAACGACCCGCACAAGCGCGAATACTACCTGGCACAGATTCCGTTCACCGAGGAGCAGGTGGCAGCCAGCAACCTCGTCATTCAGGACGGACTCTACAACTCGGGCATCATCTTCAAGGACAAACTCGACAACCTGCCGCTCAGCGAGAAGGCACTCACGCGTCTGCTCGCCGACTTCCCGGAGTTCGAGAAGATGGACGACGTCTACTACCACATGTTCCTACTCCACTCGCGAAAGGAGGAACACGACCTGGCGGCAGGCTATGTGGCACGACTGCAGGAGCAGTTCCCGGAGAGTCAGTGGACAACGCTGCTCACCGACCCGTATTTCAAGGAGAACGCACAGTTTGGCGAGCATGTGGAAGACTCGCTCTACGGTGCCACCTACGTCGCATTCAAGGACGACCGCTATAGCGAGGTGCGCAGCAACGCACGCCTCTCGGAGGAGCGCTTCCCGATGGGACTGAACCGCGATAAGTTCATCTTCATCGGCGGACTCTCGAAACTCAACGACGGCGATGGCGACGGCTGTCTGGCCGATATGAAGCTGCTCGTGGAGAAGTTCCCGCAGAGCAAGCTCGCCGAGATGGCGGGTATGATTGTGAACGGTGTAAAGGAAGGACGCCGCCTGCACGGTGGAAAGTTCGACCTGGGCAACGTCTGGAGCCGACGCTCGGTGGTGCTCAGCGACAGCGACTCTATTGCCGCCCGCGAGCTCTCGCCCGAACGCAACGAGAAGTTCCTCTATATCGTTGCCTACAACCCCGACTCCATCAACGAGAATAAGTTACTCTTCGAGCTCGCACGCTATAACTTCACCAACTACATGGTGCGCAACTTCAACATCGAGATTGTCGACACCGAAGGACCTACCCACATGCGCGTGAGCGGATTCCTGAGCTACGACGAGGCGCTGCAGTATGCCCGCGAGCTGCACAAGCAGGAGCACATCATGCAACTGCTGAAGATTCCACCAGCAGGAGAGACAGCCAGCGAAGCCGACTCGTTGGCGGTGGCTCGCATCTTGCTCATCAGCGAACCGAACCTCGAGCTGCTGGGCAAGCAGTTCAGCTACGACGACTATGCGGAGTTCTACGAGGAGAACTTCGTGCCGCTGGAAATCGACAAGCGTCCGCTGCTCTCCGAGCCTGCCGAGATTGGCTACGAGAAGGAGCCTGTGCTCAATGGTCGCGACACCGACGAGGAGGGTGCTGAAGGCGAAGCTGTTGACGACGGCGAGGGCGGCGGCAATGCTGAAGGCGGCGAGTTCTTCGGCGACGACACCGGTGAGTCTGCCGAGAAGACGAATCCCGACGACATCATCGTCAGCGAGGACGACGACCTCGGCGAACCGAAGGAGGCTCAGCCCACCACGCCTGTAACGACTGGCGACGATAATAACATCGTTGTCACCGAGGATGAACCCACAACACCTGTAACCACGGGCGATGATAATAACATCGTTGTCACCGAGGATGAACCCACCACGCCTGTAACTACGGGCGACGATAACATCGTTGTCACCGAGGATGAACCCACCACGCCTGTAACCACGGGCGACGATAACAATATCGTTGTCACCGAGGATGAACCCACCACACCTGTAACCACGGGCGACGATAACATCGTTGTCACCGAGGATGAACCCACCACACCTGTAACCACGGGCGATGATAACATCGTTGTCACCGAGGATGAACCCACCACGCCTGTAACAACAGACGACGACTCTATCATTCTGGAAGACGACGAGGCGACCACGGGTACTGCCACCGACGACGACGAAATCATCCTCGACGACGAAGAAGCAACAACGTCTACCGACGACGAAACCGATGTCATCATCACCGACAGCGACGAGAAGGAAGACGGCACCGAGCTCGAAGACGAATACTTCGAACTCGACGGATTCTAAAGCCCCACCCCTACGTCCCAATCATGCATGGGCAGACACGGGGGGCGGCCACTACCGTTGATCTCAACCATACTGAACTACTCTGAACCATTCTCAACTGCGCCGCAGGCGCCTCTCAACCATTCTAAACGATTCTCAACTGCGCCTTCGGCGCTCCTCCTCATGAACAAGAAACTGCTACTCACTTTCATCCTACTACTCACCATTTCCGGCCTCAGCGCCCGCACATTCCGTCATCCCGGTCTGCTGCATAGCAGCGAGGCCATTGAGCGCACGCGCCAATGGGTGAAGCACGAAAACCCCGTTGCAATGGGGTCGTACCGTAAACTCATTGCCGACCCGAAGGCATCGGCATCCTATCAAATGGCAGGACCTTTCGACATCATCGCCCGCGACGGGCAGCATGGCAGGACGAAAGGGCCGAGCGAGAACGACTTCCTCGCTGCCTACTACAACGCCCTCCGTTACGCCATCACAGGAGAGGAGGTACATGCCGCAACAGCCATGAAGATTATTCGCGCCTATGCCAACCGCCTGCAAGCCATCGACGGCCACGATGGTCCGCTCTGTGCCGGTCTGCAAGGTTTTATACTTGTGAATGCCTGCGAGCTGTTGCGCTACGAATACCCTGCCTGGACGAAGGACGACACGCGCTCCACCGAAAGCATGTTGCGACGGGCCTTCCTGCCTGTGCTCGACGAGTTCGACCGCCTTTCGCCTTATGCCAACGGCAACTGGGGAGCAGCGGTGAACAAGATGCGCCTGGCGCTGGCGGTGTACACGAACGATGCGAAGCAGTATGCCCGCGCCATCGGCTACTACCGACACGGGGCCGACAACGGATCGCTGCCGAACTACCTTGCCGCCAGCGGACAATGTCAGGAGTCGGGACGTGACCAGGCTCACGTGATGCTCGGACTGGGACAGCTCGCCGAGACGTGCGAGGTGGCGTGGAACCAAGGCGACGACCTCTATGGCGACCTCGACAACCGACTGCTGGCAGGCTATGAATACACGTCGCGTGCAAACCTCGGACTCGATGTGCCGTTCACCACATGGAAAGACCTCACCGGGAAATACAGCAACTGGAACGTGCTTGCCGAGGGCGCGCTGGGACAGTGGCGGGCAGTCTTCGAGATTGCCTATAACCATTATGTAGGCCGCCGCCACCTGGCGATGCCCGCCACGAGTCTGGCACTGGGCCACTACGTACGTCCCGAGGGGGCTGGCTTCACCTGCGACAACCCAGGCTTTGGCTCGCTGCTGTTCTATCAGGGCACGGAGGTGGACGCGTTCACCGCTGTTCCGACTCCTATTACTTATAAGGTGAACAAGCGCCGGCCTTACAACGTTTCGACGGAACCCGTCATCAAGCTGGAGAATGCTCCTCGGCTGAGCCTCGTGCGCACCGTAGACTGCTGGCCCGAATACTGGGACTTGCTGCCCGTGCGGCAGGATGGCAACGTCTACGAATACGAACCGCAGGGAGCACGCTCGCGCAACGGCTACACATTTGCAGAAGGCGAGGTGGCAACCACCTTCCTGGTGCGCGAGCAGGCCGGGCTGCCTGCCTTCGTCGACGGCGGAGCTTCACGGCCCGTGCTGCCTCCATACAGTGTGAGCCCGTTGCCCGAGAAGGACGGCCCTGCCCTCTCTGCCGACTATCACGTAGAGATTCGGCGCGCTGCAGCCAACGCCGACGAGTGGACAACGGTTCCGGTGCTGCGTTGCAATGTCGACACACGCCGTGTGCAGCAAGCAGCATTTGCCGAGTTCGACATGTCGGAGCCCGTCGTCGTTCGCATCACCAGCCACCGACTGGAGCAGGCTGCCACCGTCGACGTGCGTCCACACTCGCGACAGCTGCAGGCCGAGCGCCTCAACGACAACACCGTGCTACTGCGCCTCGACCGACCGGAATACCTCAGCGTGGAGTTTGGCGGCGACCGCCTGCACAACCTGCATGTGCTGGCGAATGCACCACTTACCGAGCACCATTCGCCAGCTGAGCCGAAGGCCATCGACTGGGTGGCTCCGAACTCGCAGGACGTGTTCGTGGAAGGCGCCCGCCTCATCTACTTCGGTCCGGGCGTGCACAAGCCGAAGGACCTGCCTAGCGAGGAAATCAAGATTCCATCGAACTGTACCGTCTACTTGGCTCCGGGTGCCATTGTGAAAGCCCGGCTCATCGTCGACCGGGCTGAGAACGTGCGCATCGTCGGTCGCGGCATCATAGACCATCCGCTGCGAGGCATTGAAATCACATATTCGAAGAACGTGCTCGTCGATGGTATTACCATCCTGAACCCCGCCCACTACACCGTGTTCGGAGGACAGAGTGAGAACATCACCATTCGCAACATCAAGTCGTTCTCGGCACGTTCGTGGAGCGACGGCATCGACCTGATGTGCTGCCGCCACGTTCGCGTGGAGAACTGTTTCCTGCGCACCAGCGACGACTGCATAGCACTCTACAACCACCGCTGGTGGTACTGGGGCGGCTCGGAGGACTTCGACATCTCGCGCTGCATCTTCTGGCCGGATGTAGCCCACCCGGTGAACATAGGCTCACACGGCGACGACCGCGCCCCGAAGGGTGAGCTGCTCAGCGGCGTGCGCATCCACGACTGCGACATCCTCTACGGTCGCGAGCAAGGACTGCTGGCCATCCAGTGCGGCGACCAAAACACCATTCAAGACGTGCGCTTCGACAGCATTCGCATCGAGGGCGTGCAGCGAGGCCGCATCTTCGACCTGCGGGTGTTGTTCAGCGAGAAGTACAACCGCGCGCCGGGAGAGCTCATCGACGACATCCACTTCGACCATATCACCGTTGATGCCGACACCCCCGACGAGAACCTGATGCCCTCGCGTGTCGACGACTACGACCCCGCCCGCCGCGTCCGCAACTTCACCATCGGCGACGTGCGCATCGGCTCTCGTCCCTTCGATCCCGAACGCGACATCGTTCGCACGATGACACATGACAGTATTTTTGAAAATAAATAAAACCATCATGAAACAACTGCTCCTCACGTTCGCCCTGCTGGCCGTACAACTCGCCAGCGCCCAAACCACCGACTACGACACCAACCGCGGGTTCATTCATCCCGGCGGACTCCACACACAGGCCGACTTCGACCGCGTGAAGGCACAACTCGAAGCCGGCAACCCCACCGTGAAGGAAGCCTATCGGGTGCTCACCTCGGCTGCTTACTCCCAGTCGGGCGTGCAGACATATCCCGTGGAGGTCATCGTGCGCGGAGGCGGTTCGGGCGAAAACTACATGAATGCCTGCCGCGGAGCCGCTATGGCCTATCAGAACGCGCTGCGCTGGAAGATTGCCGGCACGAAGGCGAACGCCAATGCCGCCGTACGCATCCTCATGGCTTGGGCGAACACCACGAAGGACATCAGCGGCGACTCGAACTATGCTCTCGCCAGCGGCCTCTACGGCTATCAGTTTGCGCAGGCTGCCGAGCTCATGCGCGACTACGAAGGTTGGGAACGGGAAGACTTCGAACTGTTCAAGCGCTGGATGCTGCAAGTGTGGTATCCGAAGGCGCTGGGCTTCTTGCGTGGCCGGAACGGCACATGGGAGAATCAAGGCAAGTGGTGGCAGGCACCGGGACACTATTGGTCGAACTGGGGACTGTGCAATGCGCTGTGTGTGGCTATGATTGGCATCCTCTGCGACGATGTGTTCATCTATAACCAGGCGATGTCGTACTTCAAATACGACCAATGTGGCACGTTCCGCGAGAACCGCACCGACGTGCCCATCAAGAACGACGGTCTCACGGAGTTTCTGGGAAATCTCGTCGTGACGATGGTCAACAGCGACCTTGAGACAGGCGCCTACGGCTATCTCGGGCAGATGAACGAGAGCGGACGCGACACGGGCCACTCGGCAATGGCGCTCGGACTCGCGGTGGACTTGGCAAAGGTGGGATGGAATCAGGGCGACGACCTTTTTGCCTATATGAACCACCGACTGGCAGCCGGCATAGAATATGTGGCGGCACAGACGCAGAGCGTTGCCAACCTGCCCTGGACGAACTATCAGTATGGTAGCAGCGGCTACTACTATAGCGACTCGCGAGCCTATGTGATGGAAGGTCCGGCACTCGGCGCCCAGAACCGTCCGTACTGGGGCACCGTCATCGGCATCTACGAGGGCGTGAAGGGTGTGCCGATGCCGTTCTCGGAGAAAGCTTATCAGAGCATGGGCATCGATGGCGGCGGACTGGGTAGCACCAGCGGCGGCTACGACCACCTGGGCTATAGCGTGCTCATGAACACTCGTGACGTACAGCTTTGTCCCGCCGACCAGGTGCCCACGGAGCTCACGCCGAAGATGGAGTACAGCGGGTCGGTTTCCTCTAGTCTCATCCCAAGCGTAGGTCAGGAGCGCACACGCAAACTCGTCGACGGTCAGACCATCTATCACAATGAGTTGGGTGGACTGGTGAACACCTTCCAAATCAATAACAACACCGCCGTGCCGAAGGGTCAGACGCTGAAGCTCATGCCGCAGTTGCCCGAAGGCGAGGAGGATACCGGTCGGTGGAAGTGGAACACGGGCGAAACCACACGCGACATCACCGTCAGCACCGACCGCAGCTACATCTATCGTGTCACCTATACGAACAAAAACGGCATTGAGAGCCAGCAGGCATTCCCCATCGCTGTTGCCGGCGACTGCGTGCCCGATGTGCTTACCCCCCGTATCACCTATGCCGATAAGACCACCGAGGCGACGAAGGTCGATGTGCTCTACGGCAAGAGCGTCACCCTCGCCGCCATTCCCTCAGTTGGATGGGGCACCTATAAGTGGAGCACGGGCGCTACGACGGAGAGCATCACCCGCTCCATCACCGCCGACACGAAGATCACCGTAGACTTCAAGAGCCAAGGGGGTGCCGTCAGCAGTCAGGCGTTCGACATCCGGATGATTGCCGCCGAGCCCTGGGCCACCGTCGGTAGCAGTACGGTGACGAAGGTGGATAGCATCGAGGGACTACCCACCGTGCAGGTTATCGGCACGGAAGGCGGCACCGTCGTCCTCGGTCTGAACCTGCCGACCGCGGTGAAACCTGCCGACGTTGCCTGGAGCAATGGGGCGACGGGTAGCACAATCACCCTCGAAGGGCTGCAGTCGTCGGGCTTGTATACCGCTACCTTCACCCTGCGCAATGTGGAGTACATCTTCCGTTTCGATGTGCTGGTACGCCCCGCGGGTGCCTCATACATAGAGCCAGGACCTTATCTCATTCGACATATCGACAGCGACACTTATCTCACCGCACATGAGCAGAACAGCTATGCCACCTTCGAACCCCGTAGCGAGGGCGAGGAGGCGCAAGTGTGGTTCGTTGAGCGGTCGGAGGTTCCCAAATACAGATTTCTGAGCACAGCAATGGCCGATAGCCTCCATCTGAGTTCAATTGCCAAGATGTCGACGACATCGAATTATCCCTTCACCATTATTCAGGCACTGGGCACCAACCTCGTTGCCATCCATACCGGCACGAGTAGCTCGCCAAGGTTCTGGGATGTTGTCGCCGACGGCTCCATCGCCACCGACGCTACCCGTGTGCTCGCTGCCTTCCCCTTCCAGCTACTCCCCACCGAGTCGACGGGCGTGAGAGAAATCATCGCAACAACACCCAATGTCGGCAACGCCGCCATCTACGACTTCACGGGCCGCAAGTTCCCCTCCCTCCAAGACAAGGCTGCGGGCAAGTCGTCTACCCTCCCCCACCCCTCCACGCCTCACCTTAGAAAAGGCCTCTACATCGTGGGCGGCCGGAAGGTTGTCGTCAAATAAATAGTATTTATATATCAAGAATTTGAGAATGAGAGAATTAATAATGATAGAAACAATAATAATAAAGAATTCTCTTATCAATACTGTTTGCACTTTAAAAATTCTCTCATTCTCAAATTCTTGATCAAAAACTAAAACTTTATAATTCCAAACATTCCTCCTTCAATGCCCCTTTCCTCTAAAGAAAACTTAATTTCTTGCGGTGTGTGTGGCATAATTGAAGGATTTTGCCTAAATTTGCAGTGTAGAAGAAGAAAAGACTGACAGATATGACAAACGGAAAGATTCTTTGGGTAGATGACGAGATAGAACTGCTGAAGGCTCACATCCTCTTCCTCGAGAAGAAAGGCTATGAGGTGGTGACGGTGTCGAACGGCACCGATGCCATCGAGGAATGTCAGCAGCAGTCGTTCGACCTGGTGATGCTCGATGAGATGATGCCGGGCCTGACGGGCTTGGAGACGCTGCAGCGCATCAAGCAGATCACGCCGGCAACGCCTGTGGTGATGTGCACAAAGAGCGAGGAGGAGAACATCATGGACCAGGCCATCGGCTCGAAGATTGCCGACTACCTCATCAAGCCCGTGAACCCGATGCAGATTCTGCTGACGCTGAAGAAGAACATCCACAAGCGCGAAATCGTCACCGAGGTGACACAGACGGGCTATCAGCAGAACTTCATGGATATTGCGATGCAGATACAGGAATGCCGCACGTTCGACGACTGGGTGGAGGTGTATCGCCGACTGGTGCATTGGGAGCTGGAGCTGAGCTCTGCCGACAGTTCGATGACCGAGATTCTCTCCACACAGAAGGAGGAGGCCAACATAGGCTTCGCAAAGTTCGTGAAGCAGAACTACCTGGAGTGGGTGGCTACCACGCCCCTTCCTCAAGGCGAGGGTGTGCCACTGATGTCGCCCGACGTGTTCAAGCGCCGTGTGTTCCCCATGCTCGACGAGGGCGAGAAGGTGTTCCTGATTGTCATCGACAACTTCCGCTACGACCAATGGCGCATGATTGCGCAGGAAATTGGCGACCTGTTTGAGGCGCAGGAGGAACTCTACATGAGCATTCTACCCACAGCGACGCAATATGCCCGCAACGCCATCTTCTCGGGTCTGATGCCCGTGCAGATTGCGAAGATGTTTCCCGAGCTATGGGTCGACGAAGACGAGGAGGAAGGCAAGAACCTTAACGAGGGTCCACTCATCGGTACGCAGATAGAGCGCTTCCGCCGTCACGACTCGTACTCATATCACAAAGTGAACACCTCGCAGGATGCCGAGCGCCTACTCACACAGCTGCAGTCGCTCAGGCAAAACGACCTGAATGTCGTGGTGTTCAACTTCATCGACATGCTCTCACACGCCCGCACGGAGTCGAAGATGGTGCGCGAACTGGCAAACAACGAGTCGGCATACCGATCCATCACGCTGTCGTGGTTCCGCCACTCGGCAATGGCTGAGGTGCTGAAACAGTTGTCGCAGACCGATTGCAAGGTTCTCGTAACCACCGACCACGGGTCCATCCGCGTTTCGCGACCGAGTAAAATCATCGGTGACCGCAACACGAACACAAATCTGCGCTATAAGCTGGGCAAGAACCTGAACTACAACCCGAAAGAGGTGTTCGTCATCAAGGAACCGAGCAAGGCCCATCTGCCTGCTCCGAACCTCTCGACGAGCTATGTCTTCGCTACGGGTGATGCGTTCTTCGCCTATCCGAACAACTACAACTACTACGTGAGCTACTACCGCGACACCTTCCAGCATGGCGGCATCTCGATGGAGGAAATGCTCGTGCCCCTGGCCACGCTCACGCCGAAGAAGAGGTGAGCCCCACCCCAGCCCTCCCCCGTAGGGAGGGAGAAGGAGCCCCACTCCGGCCCTCTTGTAGCACAAAGCATTCGTCCCTTTTCTCCCCTTTTCTCCCCTTTAAGCCCTTTAAACCCTTAAAGTTGAACTTGCGAAACTTCAGTGAAATAAATATGATAACAATCAACAATTTAAATGAGATACACGAGGCAGCGCGACAATTCATCAACGAGGCGCTGCCGGAACACAACGTAATAGCCTTCTACGGAAAGATGGGCGCCGGCAAGACGACATTCATCAAAGCGCTCTGTGAGGAACTTGGCGTGGAGGATGTCATCACCTCGCCTACATTCGCCATTGTGAACGAATACGAAGCCCCCGAGCGGACCATCTACCACTTCGACTTCTATCGCATCAAACGGTTGGAAGAAGTCTACGACATGGGCTACGAGGACTATTTCTACGCCTCCGATGCACTCTGTTTCATCGAGTGGCCCGAACTCATCGAGGAACTACTGCCCGATACCGCCTTGCGCGTTAGCATCAGCGAGGAACCAGACGGGAGAAGAATCATCAGTTGGTAGCAGGTGAAAGAAGTTGGTTGCATTTTAAAGAAAATACTGCCCGTCATCATCATAGGTAGCATGGCGGTAGTATTAGAGGCGAAAGCCGATGAACCCATGAAGGCTCTGGCAGCAACCATCGTGACAGCGCTGGGCTCGTTTGCCGTAGGGCTGTTTACAAAGTTCCCGAAATCTTCCGACGACGACTTGCCTCCACGGTCTGGACTGCACTCAGAGCAACGAAACAGCATGTCGACGGTAGACGAACTGATTTTGCTAAATGGCGAGCCCGATGATGTGATACTACTCGACCCCACACGCGGCAACGATGCGCAGGGAGTGATACTGGTATACATGGAGCGCAGATGGTTCATCATCAATGGTGAAGGGATATCATTTGATGACATAGAAGATGTGACGTTCAACAACACCTCGGTCGTCTACTCCCAAGATAGCTATCAAGTGGTCATCAAGCTGAAACAAGAATCACCATCATGCCTCTACCTGCCAGTGGGCTACGACAGAGAGTGGGCCACCCAGGTGGTGAAGGAAATCAGGCAACTTATTCCAATAATATAGTTTCTAGTTTCTAGTTTTTAGTTTCTAGTTTCTGGTGACTATTTCACGATAGAAAGTAAAAAACAACGGGGTTCCTTCAACGAAGGAGCCCCGTCACGTTTCTTTCGGGTATGATGCACGACTGCTTAGAGCAGGGCGCGGAATTTCTCGTCGAGGGTAGCCTTAGTGGCTGCGCCCACGAATTTGTCGACCAGCTTGCCACCCTTGAAGAAAAGGATGGTGGGAATGTTGCGAACGCCAAACTCGATAGCAACATCGTCGTTCTCGTCGACATCGCACTTGCCTACAACGATACGTCCGTCGTAGTCGGCAGCCAGTTCGCTGATGATGGGGCCCACCATGCGGCAAGGACCGCACCAGGGTGCCCAGAGGTCTACAACCAGAGGCAGCTCGCCATTGCGATAGCTCTCAAAGTTCTCGTTGGTGATTGTTACTTCCATAATGTTTTGTTATTAAATGATGAATAATTGGGTTTATCTGATTTCTTCTCAGTGACTTGACTGCAAAAGCTATGCCAAACTTCGCAACGCCTCAACATCGCAACATCGCAACATCTCAACGTCTCAACTTCTCAACATCAATTCACACGATAACTCATGTGGCTGTTGCTCTCGATGTATTGCAGAAGCGAACGGTCGAGGGTGATGGCCTTCGACGATGAGCGCAACAACAGGTTTGCATTGTGCTCGCGGTCAACGATTTGGAAATAGAGTTCGGTCTTACCGGGTCGGTCGGCCACCAACGTTGCGATGTCGTTGACAACACTGTCGTCGATAGCTTCGCGGTCGATGGTGATGGTGAAACGCTCAATGGCATTATCGCGGACGGTCTGCAGATACTGCACATCGTTTACCCGCATATCGATATACTGGCTGTTGGCATATCTCTGCGAGAACTTACAGCGCACGAAGACCGTGCTGCCCTCCACGAACATGCCGCGCCACTTTCCCCATTCCTCACCGAAGAACGCCAGCTCGCCAGAGCCTTCGAAATCCTCGATGTTCACAATGCCCATAGGCTTGCCGGTCTTGGTGTAACGGTCTTTCACACCAGTGACTATGCCGCCAAAAATCACTTCCTCTTTCTTCAGGAGTTCTTCCTTGTCATCAAGTTCGTTGCAATGGGTGTTGCACAAGTTCTTGAGTACGATACTGAAGTCGTCGAGCGGATGAGCTGACAGATAGATTCCCACGAGGTCGCGCTCGCGGTTGAGACGCTCGATGCTACTCCACTGCTCTACCTGCGGGATGGGCGGAGTAGCGATGTCGACGGCACCCTCGTCGCCGAAAAGCGACGTCTGAGCCTGTTGCTGCTCGGCCTGATAGAGCTGGCCATAACGAATGAGGACATCGAGGAACACATTGCCACGGGCGTCGGCACCGAAATAGCCCTCGCGTGGGATGCCAAAGCTGTCGAAACCGCCACTCAGCGCCAGCGACTCGAACGCCTTGCGGTTCACCGAGCTGTAGTTGACGCGCTGTGCAAAGTCGAAGATGTCCTTGTAAGGTCCATTCTTCTCGCGCTCGTCGATGATGGATTGTGCCACATTGTCACCCATGCCCTTGATAGCTGCCAATCCGAAGCGAATCTCTCCCTTCTGGTTCACACCGAACTTCAGGTACGACTCGTTAACATCAGGACCCAGCGTGGCGATTCCCATCGACTTACATTCGTCCATGAGTTTCGTGATTTCCGAAATCTGGTCGCGACGCCGGCTCATGATGGCAGCCATGAACTCGGCGGGATAGTTTGCTTTCAGGTAGGCAGTCTGGAAGGCCACCCAAGAGTAGCAGGCAGCATGCGACTTGTTGAAGGCATAGGAGGCGAAAGCTTCCCAGTCGCCCCAAATCTTCTCGAGTACCTTCGGGTCGTGTCCGTTCTTCTTTCCACCCTCGATGAACTTCGGCTTCATCGCATCAACGATGTCCTTCTTCTTCTTACCCATTGCCTTACGCAGCGCATCGCTCTCGCCTCGCGTAAAATCGGCCAGCAGACGACTGAGCAACATTACCTGCTCCTGATAGACCGTGATGCCATAGGTGTCCTTCAGATATTTCTCCATCACAGGAATATCGTAGGTGATGGGCTCCTCGCCGTGTTTACGACGGATGAACTGCGGGATGTAGCCCATAGGTCCGGGACGATAGAGGGCATTCATAGCGATGAGGTCCTCGAAGACGGTGGGCTTCAGTTCGCGCAGATACTTCTGCATGCCTGCCGACTCAAACTGGAACGTACCAATGGTGCGCCCTTGCTGATAGAGCTCGTAGGTCTTCGGGTCGTCGATGGGAATGTTGTCGAGGTCGATATCGATGCCTCGGTGCTGTTTGATGACGGCACAGGCTTCCTTCATCTCGCTCAATGTCTTCAGACCGAGGAAGTCCATCTTGATAAGACCCGTCGACTCGATGACATGTCCGTCATATTGCGTGCAGTTGGTCTTCTGATCCTTGAAGTCGGGGTCGTCGGCCGTGCTGACGGGAACCCAGTCGCTGATGGGGTCGCGACAGATGATGAAGCCACAGGCATGAATGCCCGTACCACGCACAGTTCCCTCGAGCATCTTGGCATATTTGATGGTGTTGGCCAAAGCGGGATCAGACGATGCCTCGGCCTCCTGCAACTCACGCACGGCACGAATGGCGTTCGGAAGATTCATCTTCGGTGTCTTGCCACCAACATCGGGCAGGCGATCGGGGATAGCCTTGCAGAGTGCATTCGACACCGGCAGCGGCACCTTCTCCACGCGTGCCACATCCTTGATGCTATTCTTCGTGGCCATCGTGGCGTAAGTGATGATATGGGCACAGTTCTCATGACCGTATTTATCTTCCACCCACTTCAGCACACGGCCGCGACCGTCGTCGTCGAAGTCGGTATCGATATCGGGCAGCGAAATACGGTCGGGGTTGAGGAAACGCTCGAACAGCAGGTCGTACTTCAGCGGGTCGATTTTCGTGATGCCCAGACAATAGGCCACCACCGAGCCGGCTGCCGATCCACGACCGGGACCCACCATCACATCGAGCTCCTTGCGGGCAGAGTTGATGAAGTCCTGCACGATGAGGAAGTAGCCCGGGAAGCCCATCGTCTTCATGATATGCAGCTCGAAGCGGATGCGGTCGTCGACCTCCTTCGAGAGCGGTGTGCCATAGAGTCTGGCTGCGCCCTCATAGGCAAGCTTCGCCAGATAGTCGGCCTCGAACTTAATGCGATAGAGCTTCTCGTAGCCGCCAAGGTGTTGGATTTTCGCCTCACCCTTATCGCGGGGTAGTGGATTCTCGCCATTCTCGTCGCTGGTGAACTCCTGGAAGAGCTGCTCCTCCGTGAACTTGCGTCGCCACTCCTCTTCGGTTCCGAAACTCTCCGGAATTGGGAAGAAAGGCATGATGGGATCGTGGTCGAGGCTGTAGATCTCCACTTTGTCGAGAATCTCCAGCGTGTTCGACAACGCCTCAGGCACATCGCTGAAAATCTCGTTCATCTCGGCACGCGTCTTAAACCACTCCTGCTTCGAGTAGAGCATGCGCGTAGGGTCGTCGAGGTCCTTGCCAGTGGCCAGACAGAGCAAGTGATCGTGGGCCTCAGCGTTTTCCTCGTCGACGAAATGAGCGTCGTTGGTACAGATGAGCTTGATGCCATACTCGCGAGCCAACTCGATGAGCACGCGATTGGCCTTCTGCTGCAAGGGGAATGTCTCGCGATTGGCCCGTACATAGGGGTCTTTCACCTCGTGGCGCTGCAACTCCAAATAGTAGTCGTCGCCGAAGACGCGCTGGTGCCATTCGATGGCCTCGCGAGCACCGGCGATGTCGCCCTCCAGAATCTTGTGAGGCACCTCACCAGCAATACAGGCAGAGCACACAATGAGTCCCTCGTGGAAGCGCTCCAAGTCGGCACGGTCGGTGCGTGGACGCATGTAGAAGCCGTCGACCCACGAACGTGAGACGAGCTTGATCAGGTTCTTATAGCCCTGATAGTTCTTCGCCAATACGATGAGGTGGTAGCCGCTCTGGTCTTCCTTGCCGTCCTTCTTCTCCTTCGGTCCATGCTTAGCAACATACATCTCGCAACCGAAAATGGGCTTGAAGGGTTCCAAGCCTTCGCTCTTGCGCTTTTTGTTGATGCCGATGCAATAATCATGAAACTCCTTGATGCCGAACATGTCGCCATGATCGGTAATGGCCATGCCTCGCATGCCGTCACCGATGGCTTTATCAACCAGTCGCGATATCTTCGACTGTCCATCGAGGATGGAGTAATAAGTATGTACGTGTAAATGTATGAAATCTTCCATTCTTTGAAAAGGCGGCTTGATGTGATGGCCGCATTTTGCAAAGTTACAAATTTTGGTGCGATGGAACAAACTTTTTGCGAAGATTAACGCGAAGGAAACAACAAAACTGCAAAAAACAAAGCGTTCAAGAAAATTTTAGGACAAAAAGGGTTGTAATTAAAAAGATTTTACTAATTTTGCAGGTTGGAAAGGTCTGTAATGACAACATCATGGGAGAAAAAATCAAAAAACTCAAGAAAATACGCCTGCATCGCGAAGGCACCGACACACTGGTTTGGAGCCTCATCGCCCTTGCAGCCATTGCTTTACTACTCTGGCGTCTGGATACGAAAGTTCCGTTCTGGATATTCCTCGCTGTCTTCGGTACCATCTATGGAATCGTTGTGAATTTCTATCGCTGCCCCATCAGATATTTCCCGAAGGAAGACACTGACGGCATCGTTGTGGCTCCTGCCGACGGCAAGATTGTCGTCATTGAAGAGGTGGAGGAAAACAAGTATTTCCACGACCGTCGCTTGATGATCAGCATCTTCATGAGTCCACTGAACGTGCATGCCAACTGGTTCCCCGTTGATGGTAAGGTGAAGTTTGTCCGCCATCAGAACGGCAACTACCATAGGGCTTGGCTGCCAAAGGCCAGCGAGGAAAACGAACGCTCTGACGTAATGATCACCACTCCCGACGGCACCGATGTGCTTTGTCGTCAGATTGCCGGCGCTGTGGCTCGACGCATCGTCACCTATGCCAAGGAGGGTGAAGATTGCTACATCGACGAACATCTGGGCTTCATCAAGCTCGGTTCGCGTGTCGATGTCTATTTGCCCGTAGGCTCTGAGGTGTGTGTGAGTATGGGACAAAAGACAACTGGCGACCAAACCATTATTGCCCGCTTGAAGAAAAACCAGATTATCTAGATAGTCTAGAATTTCTAGATGCCCTAGATATTCTAGATGTTCTAGAAGCCTCGTAAACACAGGAAAAACTCCCGAAATGAAGAAACACATCCCTAATATGATTACCTGCTGCAATCTGATTTCAGGTTGCATCGCAACGGTGATGGCCATCTATGGCGACGCAGGACTCGCCCTGCTGTGGATTGTCGTCGGCGCCGTGTTCGACTTCTTCGACGGCATGACGGCACGTCTGCTCCACGTTAGCTCGCCCATCGGCAAGGAACTCGACTCGCTGGCCGACGACGTGACGTTCGGTGTGGCACCATCGGCCATTCTCTATCAACAACTTAGCGTGATGGACTGGCCTGCAGCTCTGCAGACCACCCTCGTACCCAATTCGTCGATGACCTGGGCACAGGTGCTGTCGTTCGCAGCATTCATCATGGCTGCCTTCTCTGCTTTGCGACTGGCAAAGTTCAATCTCGACGAGCGCCAGGCAATGGGCTTCATCGGACTTCCCACGCCTGCCAACGCATTGTACTGGGGTTCGCTCATCGTTGGCACCCATCGTTGGCTCGACCAACTGCCCGGAGGCGTTGCCACCCTATTGGTGATGATGTTCTTCAGCTGCTACCTGCTTGTCAGCGAGATTCCAATGTTCGCGCTGAAGTTTAAGCAATGGGGGTGGAAAGGCAACGAGGTGCGCTACCTGTTCATCATCTCTTGCGTGCCCCTGCTGGCCTTCTTTGGCATAACGGGCATCGCTATCATCATTGGATGGTATGTAGTGCTTTCCATCCTCACACAAAGAACCAAAGCCCATCAGCCGCTGTAGCCTATGATTATCCTGAAGTTCCTGCTCTTCCTCTTCATCTTCGGACTGGTCGCCATTGCGATTTTCCTATTGTCGGTATGGCAACAGATGAGAAGTGGCTACCGTCGCTTTCGAGAGCAAGGCAGCCAGCAGCAACAGAACGTCGATGGAAACGTAGTCATCGACCGCCGTTCGCCCGAGGATGCATCGAAGAAAATCATCCCAAAGGACGAGGGTGAATATGTTGATTTCTCAGAGGAATAGGAATCCCTCTAAAATATAAAAGGAAGTAGTGCGCTACTTCCTTTTCTTGTTCCAGTACTTTTCCAACCTGCGTGCTTCACGCTTCGTAATCTGAATGACGCTACCATGTTTCGGCGACACGAAGTTGGTGGCCTTCATCGGACCATCGTTGAATCGGCCCAGCGGCTTGAAGGTCTTGAAGTCGGTGGTCTCGACAAAGCCGAAGTTATGCGGGCGAATGCTGAAGATGTCGTACATCAGTACCCAGCGATTCTCGCCGATGCGCTTCCACATGTTCGGTGCCTCGCAGGCGCCGCGCTCACCGTCGATCTGCTCGGGGTGATAGTCGTTGTAGGCATTGATGCGGTCGGAAATCATGTACTTGATGCCGCCGGGATCCTCTTGTGCCACATAGGTCATGAAGTAGCGGCCGTCGGGCATTGGACAGATGTCGGCATCGAGCACCTGTATCTTCTCATCGGGATATTCGAAGAGCAGCTGCGGCTCGGTCAGCAATTTGGTAAACTCGCTGTTGGCATAGCTGTAATACAACTTCGTACGTCCACCGGGCTGCTGGCGAATGGTGAAATAAACCATCGGCTGCTGGCGAACGGGATCCCAAATGGTCTGCGGTGCCCATGCACATCCCAACTCCCCGAAGTGCTCGGGAAACGCTTCGTCGATGTGTACTTCGGTGTGTGTCCAGTGTATCAGGTCCTTCGAAGACATCAGCACCAGTCCACGATTATTGCCCCAGCCGTACTTATCTGGGCGTTCCCATTGCGTAGTGCGATAGCCGGCTCGCTGACCAAACACATGCAGGTCGGTCATCGCGATATAGAACATGCCGTTGGGAGCACGGCAGATGTGCGGATCGCGAATGCCATGCTGGTCGGCGATGCTGTCGCCGGCGATGACAGGCTGTCCGTCGTTGACCGCCGTGAAAGTGTAGCCATCGTAGCTGATGGCCATGAACAAACTATGCGTGGGGTCGTTGAAGAACGTGAAGAGGTAAGCCCCCATCTTCTTCTCCGAGGGCATGTGTTTCGATGGCTGACGCGCACCTGCAGGCAGAACCGCCAACAGGCCCAACACGACCGAAAGCAAAAGAATCGTTTTTCTCATTATGATGTCGAAGTTAAGAGTTTTTGTTTTGTTGTCAACGACAAATATACACAAAAAATCTTGAACCCGACATCATTCGACGAGAAGTTTATAGTTTATTAAGGGATGTGCCCGCGAGGCCGCTTATGCTGGGACTCTTATAGCAGGCTTCCTATCTGGAACACGGCAGCCGAAACCACCCATGCGACAACCGTCGTGTAAACGGCCGCAAACACCGCCCAGCGCCACGAGCCCGTTTCGTTCTTGATGGCAGCAATGGTAGCCAGGCAAGGGAAGTAGAGCAACACGAAGAGCAGGTAGCAATAGCCGGCAAGTGGCGTGATACCATCGGCAGCCATGAGCTGGTGCAGGCGTGCGTAGTTCTCTGACTCGTCGGACTGGTCGGACAAGTCGGACTCGTCTGACAAGTCAGACTGGTCAGAGTATAGCACACCAATGGTCGACGCCACAATCTCCTTGGCACCCAGACCTGCCACGAGGCTTACGTCGAGTTTCCAGTTGAATCCTTGGGGTTCGAATACCGGCTCAATGGCCTTGCCCATGTGCCCAATGATCGACTGCTCCTGCTGTTGCTGCGTGGTGAGCTCTTCGTGATGGGGGAAGTAGCCCAGTGCCCACACGATAATCGAGGCGACAAGGATGATACCACCCATCTTCTTCAGATACTCCTTGCCCTTCTCCCACGTATGGCGGCCGATAGCCTTTGCCGTCGGCATGCGATAAGGCGGCAGCTCCATCACGAACGGCGTGTCCTCGCCCTTAATGACGAACTGCGAGAAGATGCGGCTGACGATGACTGACATCAGGATGCCAGTGGCATAGAGCGAAATCATCACCAACGAGCGATATTGCAAAGCGAAGAACGTGCCGGTGATCATAATATAGATGGGCAGGCGGGCCGAACACGACATGAAGGGAAGAATCATCATCGTGATGAGTCGCGAGCGACGGCTCTCGATGGTGCGTGTCGCCATCACAGCCGGCACATTACAGCCAAAGCCCATGATGAGTGGGATGAACGACTTGCCGTGCAAGCCCATCTTATGCATAAGTCGGTCCATGATGAAGGCTGCACGTGCCATATAGCCGGAGTCCTCCATGAGCGAGATGAAGAAGTAGAGAATGAGAATCTGCGGCAGGAAGACAATGACCGACCCTACTCCACCAATGACGCCATCGATGAGCATATCGTGCACCGGGCCCGCGGGCAGGGTTGCTCCGATGAGGTCGCCGAGCCAGGCCACACCTGCATCAATCCAGTCCATCGGATACTGGCCAAGCACGAACGTCACGTGGAACATCAGGAATAGCAGTGCGAAGAAAATGGGGAATCCCAGCCAGCGGTTTGAGAGCACGCGGTCGATGACATGGGTGGTGCGATAGGTGTCGGCCTTCGTGCCTGTACGGAAGCCTGCTTCAGTGAGCGCACCATTAATAAAGCCGTATTTCGCATCCATGATGGCCGTCTCGGCATCCACATGTGTTTCCTCCAACACACGCGAGGCGGCTTTCGCACGGGCGGCAAGCAGATGTCGGCGCTCGTCGGTGCGCTGCTCGTCTGCCATGTGCTGTGTGACATACTGTTGAGCATCGGTGTCGTTCTCCAATAGTTTGATGGCCAGATAGCGAGTGGAATAGCGCAGCCGGATGTGTTCGTCGGCCTTCAGGTACTGCTGGATGTGGCGTATGCCATCCTCAATCTCATGACCGTAGTTGATGTGCAGGTGGCGGGCTTCTCGACTGGTGCCTTCATACACCTGGATAACGGCGCGGAAGAGCTCTTTCACGCCCATGCCGTTTTTGAACGATGTGGGCACCATTGGCATACCGAACAATGTGCTGAGTGTCTTCAGGTCGACGGTATCGCCACGCCGCTCAAACTCATCGTACATGTTCAGGGCACCCACCAACCGGATGTCCATATCTACCAACTGCGTCGTGAGATAGAGGTTGCGTTCGAGGTTCGACGAGTCAATGACGTTAATGACCACATCAGGCATCTTCTCCGTGAGGTGCTTGCGCACATAGAGCTCCTCGGGCGAATAGCACGACAGCGAATAGGTGCCGGGCAGGTCGACGAGGTTGAACTCGTAGCCGAAGAACGATGCATGTGCCTCAGTGGCATCGACGGTGACGCCTGAGTAGTTGCCCACGCGGGCATGGGCGCCGCTGGCATAGTTGAAGAGCGACGTCTTGCCGCAGTTGGGATTGCCAACGAGGGCCACATTGATGGTTCGGCGCTGTCGCAGAGCACCATGCTGCAGGTAGTCGTCCTGATGCACCGAACGCTCAATCACCACCTTGCCAACTCCCTCCTGGTCTTCGTTTTCCAATCCGCTGTACTCGTCCTCGGTAATCACTTCAATCATCTCAGCCTCCTGGCGTCTGAGTGACACCTCGTAACCCATGATCTTGTACTTCACGGGATCTTGTAGCGGGGCATTGAGCAACACCTCCACGGTCTTGCCCTTCACAAATCCCATCTCGATGATGCGTTTGCGGAAGCCTCCGTGGCCCGATACCTTCACGATGACGGCCTTCTCGCCGGTCTTCAGTTCTGATAGTTTCATGCTATCTGCTTTTTTGTTTTCTTCTGCAAAGGTACTCAGAATTTTTCGCAACTCGGTTGCATTCGGGCAAATAATCAGCAAAATACCTAAAAATAGTGATGTGAAATAATACTTTCGTTCGGAAATAAAAACAAAAACTTTGGTTTTTGCTTTGTATTTCGCTCACTTATTACTTACTTTGGCTCCGCCGAAAATACTTTCGTTCTTTCCCCGCTTCGCTCTGAAAGCGTCTCCTACGTCGCCGAGCGCGGAAATAAAATCAAAAACTTTGGTTTTTGCTTTGTTTTTCGCTCACTTATTCGTATCTTTGCGAAACATTATCAGGCATAGATTTCACGACCATCAAAACAAACCATATATGAGAAAGACGATGACCCTCTGGATTGCGATGCTGCTGACTGCCGCCTCCCTCCATGCTCAAGAAGCCACAACGGCCGGCGACGTGCTCGCCACACTCCGACGTGCCAACGACTACTTCATGGCGAAGTACAACGACCCCACACGCGCCACGTATGTAAAAAAGGTGCGACCGAGTTCGCTATGGACGCGCGCCGTCTACTATGAGGGCCTTATGGCACTCAACGACATCGACCCGCAACAGCGCTACACCGACTACGTAGATCGCTGGGCCGCGTTCCACAAGTGGACACCACGCGACGGCATCCAAACCTGCGATGCCGACAACCAGTGCTGCTCGCAAACCTATCTGATGCGTTACATGCAGGTGGGCGGCGAAGAGAAGTTGCTGCCCACACGGCAGAACCTCGATCATCAGATGCAGACACCGAACTTAAAACTCGTACCCAAGAACAAATGGGACGAGACACAGGCCAGCACAAATGCGCAGGAAGAAAACCTCTATGCGTGGTGGACGTGGATTGATGCCATTCAGATGGCAATGCCCGTGTATGTGCAGATGACGCAGATAACCGGCGAGAAGAAATACTTCGAGCATGCCATGAAGATGTATAAATGGAGTCGTAACACGCTCGCTGGCGGACTTTTCAACGAGAAAGACGGCCTTTGGTGGCGCGACAAGGACTTCGTGCCGCCCTATCGCGAGCCCGACGGCCAGCAATGCTATTGGAGTCGCGGCAACGGATGGGTTTATGCCGCATTGGTGAGATGCCTGGAGGGTATCAACAACAGCAAGACAGTGAAGGGTAAGGACGTGAACCTCCTTCGAAAGGACTTCGTGAAGATGAGCAAGGCGCTGCTGAAGTGTCAGCGTGAGGACGGAATGTGGAACGTAAGCCTCACAAGCAACAACTTCGCAGGCAAGGAACTCACGGGCACCGCCCTCTTCCTCTACGGCATGAGCTGGGGCATCAATCATGGTTTGCTGCCAGCGAAGCAATACCGCTCGGCTTGCGACCGCGCCTGGCAGGCCTTGCAGCGCGACTGCGTGCATGCCGACGGCTTCCTCGGCTGGGTGCAAGGCACCGGCAAGCAACCCTCCGACGGACAACCGCTCAGCTACACCCGCGTCCCCGACTTCGAGGACTATGGCACCGGCTGCTTCCTTCTCGGTGGCTGCGAGTATTACAAACTGCTGAAGGGCAAGTAACAGCCTGCTTTGAGCGTGAAATATAGCCTGCATTGAGGGTAATAAAACAGAAAGAGGGCTCCCACGGGAACCCTCCTTTTTGTGCTCGGTAAACAATGGTCGGCGACTTCATTTCTATGATGGCAACACCTTATTGTGACAATGTGACGTTGTGACAATGTGACGAAGAGACAAGGTAACAAGGTGACTAGGTGGCGAAGGCTGCTAACGCCGAATGCTACTACCTGATTGAAACGATTTCTACTTTCTCCCAATGCGTGGCATCCACCTTCTTAATCCAGCCTTCCTTCGTCCAGCGATAGATGATGGTGCGGAGCGAAGAATCGTTGCAGAAGCCCTGCTTGAGCTTTCGGAGGTCGTCCATCGTGAACACGGGCTCGAGCTGGTCGAAGATGCTGTGATTGGCCGTCAACCGCTGGCCTTCCTCCTCTGCTAAGATGTATTGCTTCTGTAGCGTAGGGCCGAAAGCCTTGATTTGCTCGTCCATGCAGTATTGTGCCATCATCAGGGCAAACAACAAGGTAGCCTTCGACTCCCTCTTGTCGGCGATGCACCGGCCGTCGTCGGTCTTTACGGGAGATGCCGACAGCAAGTGATGAATCACGCCACAGCGGAAACCAATCACGGCAGCACGCTTGCGATAGACGTCCTTCACCTTGTCGAAGTCCTTCGCTGCTTCGATGCGCTTCTCTTCCACCCATTGCTCGATGGCACGTCGCAGGCGAGGAGTGTCGATGTAGCCCGAATAGCTTTTCAGCTTCGTCACAGCCTCTTGAATGCGTGCCACTTCCTCTTCCGTGCGCTTCTTGTATTTAGGCATCTTCGAGAAAGAAGTGTCGGGCATTTGCGAAGGCAGCGTGCGTCCGGAGAGGCCGTTCTCAACATTGTCTTGTTTGTAGCACTTGGCAACGGCTCCAAAGGTGCCAAGAATGGTCCAGTTGTAGGCCACCTTGGCCACACCCGACTCGGCTTCGTCGGAGTTGAAATCCTGACCCCACTCGCCATGGTCGAAGCCCAAGCGATAGATGTCGTATTTCGCACTCCACGAGCCTGCCCCGTTGCTCTTGCGGAGCGTGTCGAGCTCCTCGCAGAAGCTGAAGAGCGTGTGGCCCTGCGCATTCTTCAGACGTCGGAGCAGAGTGGAACACGAGATGGTCACGGGTACATTTCTAATTAGCACGTGAGGATCGTCGGGAGCTTTCTCGCTGGCCTTGCGGCACTTTCGCTTGGCTTTCCACTCTTCTTCAATTTGCCGGGCTGCTGCATCCTCTTCGTCCATCTGCCGCTTCCAGATGTCGATGGCATTCTTGCAGACACTCTTTCCAGAAGCCTGCTCGCCATAGATGAGCGCCATCAGTCCGAGAGCCTGGCTGTTGCCGTCGCAATACTGCACCTCTACCCCGTCGGCATAGGCTCCGGCAATAGGCATCACGGCACAAAGCACAGGCATCTGCATCGCCTGAGGAACACCTGCCAGCGACTCCTTCAGTCCGATGGGCAGTCGGTTAGGGCGCAAGGCAGGAAGGGCGTCGGCAGTCTTCTCGCGAGTCTTCTGCTCCTCGCCAACCGTCCTCTCCTCGGCATGCTTGCGAGACAGTTTTGCCACTATGGCATCCATCTTCTTTGAACCCTTCGTCGGCTCCTTGCATGCTGAGTGGACAATACCTTTTAACTCTGTACGCGAGATGCCATAGCTGGGCATGATGGCCATGAGCCACTGCTCCTGATTGTCGCAAATGGCACGCAGATTGGCTGCCAGTTCGAACAGCTTGTCGTTGCGTTCGCCAACGGTGGGTTCGCCTCCTTGCTGCTTCCAGTATTCGGCAATGATGTCGCTGTACTTAATGCCCTTGAACTCAGCAGGATAGTCGCCATCCGCCGACAGTTGCAGACTTTCGTCATGCGCCCCTGCCCGTACCTCTTCTTTCGCGGGTAGAGCATTGCCGTCTTCAGGGTCGAAGTACCTGCCGTCTGCCGTACGACCGTCGACAGTGAGACCACGATCGAGATAAGCCTTCTGGCGCATGGCCACCTCCTCTTCAGAGAGTTGCTCATACCAACCATCTGCACGATAGATTTCGAAGCTTGCAGGTGTGATATAGATGAACCGCTCAGGCGTGAAGCAGGACGTGTCGGGGTCTACGCCCAGCGCCTTGCAATAGGCTCGCAGGGCCTCGGCCACCGTCATGCCAAGAGGCAGGCGGATGTCGATGTGTAGTTTCCGACGTGCTGAATAGTCCATGTGCAGCAGCAACCCATGCCACAGGCCTTCTGCCTCGTTCAGATCCCTTGCCTTGCCGATGGCTCCCTCCACTTGGCTCTTGTCGTCGATGTCGACGCAGGTCTGCCAGGTGAAAGACGCTGCGACGATGTGCTGTCGGTCGCGATAGTCGTCGGCGAACTTCGTGTAGTGAGGACAGCGGAAGGGAAGATTTCCCTTCAGTCGGCGCTGTTCCTCTTCGTCTGTGGCAGATGCAATCTGCTCCGCCAGTGAGCTGAGACGCTCATCGCGAGTCAGCTCGTCATAGTTTGCCAAGGCCACTTCCTGTATGCAGGAACGGCCAAGCTTCTTGTCTTGCCTCGCATTGAGGCCGATGTAATGATTTGTTGTCATTCCTTTTTAATTTTTTAATTTTAATACATTCTGTGAACCACGCATTTGCTAGCTTGGCGTGGGAAGGTTTGCCTCCAGACAGACGCAAAAACAAAATGCGCCCCGAAGCCTAAACTTCACGGCGCAAATTTATAACATCTGGCGGATACTGACAAGCACTTTCCTTTATTCAGAACGGGCGGGTGGCATTCGGAAATCATTTCAGAATGGACAGTCGGAAAAATCAGGCATCGGGACGTTGAAATCGGGGCTTCTTTTGTCGCTAAACGGCTGGTGCCCTATGTTGTTGAAGTTGAAGGGCCCACCCTGATTGAAAGAGTCGTAGCGTGTTTGGTCGAGGAGACCGAGTTGTTTCAATCGAATTCCCATGGCATCAGGTGACACGTTCAGCGTCTTCGCCATGGTTTTCACTATTTGATTATAGGGGTCGTAAGTCTCTTTCTGCCCCTCGTTGTAATGCAAAGGCTGCAGCGTGTCGCCATACCTGACTCCCAAGAATGTTCGATGGAGCAGCTCGTAGAGCTTTCGAATAAGCTCCTCGGGCATGAGCAGGGCAGAAGCAAAGCGGTTGGCCTGGCGCTCGAGCCACTGCATGTCTTCGTTTTTGATGGTGGGGGCTTTCATAATGCTATCGGTGGTATCGCCAAACGAAACGACACCCTGTGCTTTCAGGAGGTATTCATGGAGTATGTAGTGGCCGAATTCATGAGCCATGGTGAACCGATACCTTCCAGCATTCGACTTACCGAGGCTGTTCAGCACAATCTTCTTCTCCTGCAGATTGATGAACCCCAGCTGGTTGGCAGGCAGTTCGCGTTCTTCGCATTGCAAGCCGTTGTTGCAAATCATTGGATAGGGGTCGACCTGGAATACAATCGCCGACGGATCGTCATCATGAATCAAAAATGATAGCACGCGTGCTGCTTCCTCGGAGTAATCCTTGGTTCCTTCATGGTAGTTAGCGTCAAACATGTAGATTGCGTGCTTGCACTCTTCCACATGGGCACTGGTGAGCCTGTCTGCCTTCGCTTCAATCGTTTCGTTTTTCATTTTCGGGGCTTTCAGCTGATGGCTTTGTTGAATGAAAACGCCCTCGCGCTGAAGCGTATCGGCAAGCGAACAGTCAACCAGCTGGCCGTCGAAGACAAGCAATGGCACGTCGGCAGGGCGTTGGCCCGTGAGCATTTCCAGATAGCGGCGCCAGCTGTTGTCGGAATAGTCAACGAAACGCGGCAGCACGTATGAATCAGCCGTCATTTCATGCTTCGGGTTGATTTGTATGTAGCCAACGCGGCGCTTCTTTGCACGCTCGTAGACATCGTTGGTCAAGCCATGTTCGCCCACGATGAAGAGCTTCATCGCATCCTCACCGGAATACAACCCGAGGAACTGGTTCAGCAAATCCTTGTCGAGTTGACGGCTGATGCACTCGAAGACGATTATAAAGGAACATATCTTCTGTCTGAAGAACCGCTCGTTCGCATATTTCTCGAGTGCCATCGTGGGGGTGGCTCCGGCATAGTCAGGGTGTTTGACAAGCACCCAGAAGTTCTCCCCGTGCGGGCTGGGGTTGTAAGTATGGCGCAGATAGTCCTCCAGCCGAGAAGCCACCGTTGCCTCTGACTTGGAATCGGTGTCTGTGGGGCATGCGCCCGCAAAAAAGTCCTCGACAATCTTCACGTGCTTCCTCACAAGATGGGCGTCGGGCAGGCGGTCGAAGTGTTCCAACTTTGTTGCGTACTTGTATTTCTCCATCGAGGCCTTTATCTTTTTCGCAGTCTCGTGTTTCTCCAAGGCATCACCACAGAAGGCCATCACCATTTCGGTGAATAGGCGGCGCGAAAGTTTCTTCTTGATGAATCTTTTCTCTCCGCTCACGAAGTGCACCACCTGCCACAGGCCTTTATCATGCTCCTTCGTTATCCAAGGGGCAATGCTGGTGCGGATGGCATGAATCCATTGCGGAGCCATCGGCAACTGCAGAAAGTGGTTTGCCAGCTCTGCATTTTCCTCTAATAGCTGCTGATATTGTTCTTCTATTGTCATAAGTTTTTTTGTGTTTCCGAACGAGGTTGCTCGCGTTTTCAGGCAAGTCGCCTATGTTCTTGAGCAACGTTGCTCGCTTTTTCAAGGTCATACAAGATTGTTTCGTATGTCCATGGCTTTTCTGATTGCTATCGAACCACAAAATTATGAAAAATCCCCGAGACTTCCAAGAAATCGCGGGGAGAATGTTTGTCCTTCAGCACTTTTTCGCTCCAAGATTCAGTCGAGTCCTGCCAAGAGCCTGCTGGAGTTGTATGCAGGAGTTGAGGGTGAAGAAATGAAACGGTATATGTAATTTTCCCCAAAAGGCATACTTAATATAATTTTTCAGCAAATAATTGTTCTTATATTTGCGAACACCCAAAACTTTTTGTATCTTTGCAGCCGTATGATAGTTACATTCGAGCAGACATACCTACAGGAACTCTATACGGAGGGCAAGGCGAGTGA
>Ga0256404_1001964_pt1 | contig 47209 bp, 32 predicted proteins | sample RumenRJG_01DNA_FD_185990 | JGI IMG/M metagenome (GOLD analysis project Ga0256404, IMG submission 185990) | Bovine rumen microbial communities from Lethbridge, Alberta, Canada - RJG_01 | ecosystem: Host-associated > Mammals > Digestive system > Stomach > Rumen | place: Canada: Alberta | collected... | reverse complement strand
ACGCTTCAACACATTGATGATTTCTTCATTCATGTTGTTCGCCCAAAGGAACTCTTCAAAGTCGAGTGGATACATCTCCACTATTTGCTCATAGCCTACAGGGACGGAATTGCTTCCCCTTTCTTGCTCGATGGGTTTTCTTGTGCGTTGCTTCTTTTCCTCCTGACCGTAGCCTTGCACACCAAGCAACGACCCTGTAGCGATGATGTCATAACGACCATCTTCCTTGAAGAACTTCAGGCTTGTACGTGCTTCAGGGCAGTCTTGGATTTCATCAAGGATAATGCACGTCTCTCCGGGAACGAACTTTGCAGTTCTCATCTGGGCAGAAAGGTTAAGGATAATGCTATCCACATCCTTTGAGTCATAGAAAGCTTCTTTACTTCTTTTTTGCCTGATGAAATTGATATATACCACGTGCTTATAGTTCTCCTCGGCGAATAACTGGGAGATATAGGTCTTTCCGCATTGACGAATGCCCATAATGACAAGTGGGAAATGGTTCGGTTGCTCCCTCCACTTCTTTAGCGTCTCAGATATTTTTCTTTTAAGCATGATACATTAATTTTTGTGTGCAAAGATACGTTTTTCTAACGACTTTCGAAATAGTTGATGTCGTTTTTCCAGCGACTTTTATATATTTTTATGCCTTTTTCCTGACGAGATTCACATCTCCGTTGCCTTTTCCCCAAAAATAGCATCTATTAGTTCAGAGCCGAAATGACCTTAACTGAAAAAAATGATCTCTTAAAATCTGACGTTTCTGCTTTCGTGAGACGATGAAATTAGGTTGCAAAGGTAACTGTTGTTCCCATATCTACCCAAGGTAAACCAATGGTATGACTCAAAATCTCCACACCATTCGGGTTGTATTTGGAGCCATAACCTTGTGCAGATGGTCACAACACCTTGTGAAGCAACATAATTTCTAATCACTCCCGAAAGTAGAGAAATCTACAGTAGGGAAATAAAAACTTCAAGATTATGGCAAATCAAGCAACAACCACCTACAAGGTGACAACCTCCCCTCGCTCGGCTTTCTTGCGTCCCTTCGGTAGCAAGAGCGACCAGAGGTCGAGCGGCCGCTTTGCTTTGCAAAGAACCCCTCCTTAGGAGGGGGACAAGCTTGACTCTGTGGCAGGAGTAATTCAATCCCCCTTCTACAGGACGTATGACCATATATTTCAAAAATAGGGTGTTCAATTTGATGTACCTTGACAAACGTAAAATAAAGATACCGACCCCACCCCTGCCCCTCCCCTACAAGGGAGGGGAGCGGCTTCCGCTTCCCTCTGCAGATGAAATCCGTAGGCACTCCCCTCCCTTGTAGGGGAGGGGCAGGGGTGGGGTCAGTATATCTTCATAAACAGCGAAAAAAGGGGAACAACAAATTGAACACCCTATTACAAAAAGTTTTTATGCCATTTTTGTTGTTTTGTTGTTATCAAGCATATAAGTCGCTCATTAAAAAACAGTTACAAATGATAACAACAAATGGATTTATGACAACAAAGTGTTATTTTAGCTATATTTTGCTCAAAAAACTTGCAAAAACGGGAAAAATTTAGTATATTTGCAGTGTAAAACTAATTAAAATTATGACCAAAATGAAGAACAAACTCGATTTCAGCCAGATTCCACCTACCTGGCACTTCTGTTTTAACGACCATTGTACAAAATGTGATCAGTGTCTGCGCTACCACTCAGGCAGTGAGATACCAGCCGACCTTCAGTGCGGAAACGCCATCTTCCCCAACGCTGTGCAGGAGGACGGCTGTCCCTTCTTCCGCAACGACGAGCCGGTGCAGATGGCCACGGGATTCATCATCAACAACAACCCCGCCATGCGACAGGCCTTCATCAACCTGCGCCACCACATAGAGAGCATTACTGGTGGCGGCGGCTCCTACTACCTCTACCGCAACGGCAACAAATGGCTCACGCCCAAACAGCAGGAGCAGATGCGCAAGTTGTTTGCCAACGCTGGCTATCCCGAGCCCACATACGAACGCTATAAGTATTGCTATGACTTTACATAAATTGTTACAAGCAGCTTGTAACATCGTTACAAACGGTTTGTAACAACATTACAAACGGTCTGTAATAACGTTACAAACGGTCTGTAATAACGTTACAAACGGTCTGTAATGACGTTACAAATGGTCTGTAATGACATCACAAAGAGTCTGTAATAATGCAGTAAAACCAATGACTACTATGAGAATCACACTGATAAGAACCGACAAACAGAACGTGACCCACGTTTCTACGCGCACGCTGGAGAATTTTCTGGAGCGCATTAAGACCGACACCACGAAGGAAAGCGTAGCCGCTATGCGGCGCGAGCTGCCCTTTCTCATTACCTACGGCGGGAAGTTCAAGGACCTGCACCAGCTGCCACGCGTCTATCCCGCTGCCGAGCTATCCAAGGACGAGGGCGGCGACCCGCTCTTCCACCGGTGGAACGGCCTTGTGCTGCTCACCATCGGTCCACTGGCCGACCACGCTGCCGTAGAAAAGGCGAAGCAGTTGGCCATGGGCATGCCCGCGACGCTCGCAGCTTTTGCTGGCAGCAGCGGACGTACGGCCAAGCTGCTGGTGCGCATAGTCCCTGCCAACGGCCATATGCCGGAGACAGAGGAAGAGGCCGACCATCTCTATCGTGCGGGCTACCAGTATGCCACAATGGCCTACGGCGGCCTGTTTGCTGGCACCATCGTCAAGCAGGAGCCTACGGTGCGTACCAGCTTCCGCATGACCCTCGACCCGCAACCCTTGCTCAACACGAAGGCCACGCCGCTTATGGTCGAGGCCGCAATGCTCGCCTCTACCCTCTCCACGCCAGTTTCTCCCCCTTCCGCTCTTACCTCCGTTCACTCCACAACCAAGCAACGACAGACCGACTACGACAAGTATCAGAACTATGAGTTCCTCTACAGGCGTGCCTGCAACGAGGTGGCTGCCGAAATGGAAGGGCGCTACGACGATGACCCGCACCGCGAAGAGCTGTTCATCACCGAGACGACACGTCGCCTGCGGCAGTTGAGCTTCCCGGAGGAGGAGGCCGTGCTCCATCTGCGGTCGCACCTATGGACGCGACACGAAGACCAGTACATCCGTACCATCGTGGCCTCTGTCTATGCCGAGGAGCCAAAGAAGACAGACAAGAACACCGACCCCGCCATACGCATACGCAAGAGTCAGCAGGACGTCATCGACCTCTTGGAGCGGCGCTATGCCTTCCGCTTCAATACCGTGATGGGCTACACCGAGTACCGCCCCAACAATACGTGGGTGGCCGACTACCAACCTGTCGACGAACGTGTACAGAACCAGATGGCCATCGAGTGCCGACTGGCGGGCATCGACGCCTGGCCCAACGACATCTCACGCTACCTGCGCTCTACCTTCGTGCCATCGTACAACCCTGTGAACGAGTATCTGGGCAAGTGCTACGGCAAGTGGGACGGGCGCGACCGCATCCGCGAACTGGCACGCACCGTGCCCACCGCCAACGAGCTGTGGCCCGACTGGTTCTACACGTGGTTTCTTGGCATGGTGCGCCAGTGGCGCTCCACCATATTCGACCGCTATGGCAACCAGGTGGCACCGCTTCTCATCTCCACACAGGGCTGGAACAAGAGCTCTTTCATTCTGTCGCTGCTACCGCCTGAGCTGCAGTGGGGATACACCGACCAGCTGCAAGTCTCGGAGAAGCGGACCACGCTGCAGGCCATGAGCCAGTTCCTGCTCATCAACCTCGAGGAGTTCAACCAGATCTCACCGCAACTGCAGCAGGGGTTCCTGAAGAATATCATCTCGCTGCCGACAGTGAAGGTGAAGCGTCCCTACGGCAAGCACGTCGAACAGTTCCCACGCCTGGCTTCGTTCATTGGTGCCACCAACCAGACCGACGTGCTGTGCGACCCCAGCGGTGCACGCCGTTTCCTCGGCATCGAGCTGACGGGCCCCATCGACATCAGCCGCCGCCCCAACCACGAACAGCTCTTCGCACAGGCAATGGCAGCCCTCGATGCCGGCGAACGCTGCTATTTCGACGAACGGCAGACGGCAGAGATCATGGCGTCGAACCGCCGCTTCCAGCAACTCTCGCCTGCCGAACAGTGGTTCCACGACCTCTTCGAGCCTGCCGCCAACGAGCAGGAGGGCCAGTACCTGTCGGCCACTGCCATCTTCGCCCATATCAAGAAGCAGGCGGGCAGCGACCTGCGCGCCGGAAGCCTCAACCATTTCGGTCGCGTGCTTGCCAATATCGACGGAATGCAGCGGAAACGCACCACCACCGGCTCGCTTTACCTCGTGAAATACCTCAAAAAGTAGCCTGATCTGTCCGTGAGGCGGTGTTTTGAAGAGGAAAACATCACTTTTTTCCCATAAAAGATGCGTATCTCAATTTTTTTGTCTAATTTTGCAAACTAAATTAGTAACATAAATAGAATGGAGTTATGAAACTTACTGGCAGAAGAGCGAGCTCGAACGTTGAAGACCGTCGAGGAATGAGTACGGGTGCCAAGGCCGGCATTGGCGGTCTGGGGGGTATTATCGTGATTGCATTGATGACGCTGATGGGTGGCGGCAATCTGGGCGATGTGGTGCAGAACGTGGTGCAGCAGCAGATGCAGGCACCTACAGAGACCGTCGGCGAGGAGAACTTCACCGAGGAGGAGCAGCAGTTGGCCGAGGAGTGCAAGCAGATACTGGCCTCGACCGAGGATGTATGGACCAAGGTGTTCCGAGAGAACGGCTGGGGAGAGTATCAGTATCCTACGTTGGTGCTATTCTCAAACCAGGTCAACTCGGCCTGTGGCTCGGCTACGGCAGCCGTAGGTCCCTTCTACTGCTCGGGCGACCAGAAGCTCTACGTAGACCTGTCGTTCTTCACCGAGATGAAACGCCAGTTGGGCGTTGAAGGCAATACCTTTGCCTACGCCTACGTGATTGCCCATGAGATTGGTCACCACGTGGAGTATCTGACGGGTACGCTGAACAAAGCCCATCAGGCCATGAACCAGACCGATAAGGTGAACGCCAACAAACTGAGCGTCAGACTGGAGCTGCTTGCCGACTTCTATGCCGGCGTATGGGCACACCATGAAGACGCGATGAACCATTCGCTGGAATATGGCGATATGGAGCGTGGCTTGGAGCTGGCCAAGGCCATCGGCGACGACTGGCTTCAAAAGAAGGCACAGGGGCGGGCCACACCCGAATCGTTTACCCACGGCACCAGCGACCAGCGCAAACGGTGGCTGAAGAAAGGCTTCGACACGGGCGATGTGCGCCAAGGCAACACCTTTGAGAAGAGCGATGCAGAGTTATAATTAAGAGTTAAGAATGATTGCTACACAAATACAAGCTTACGACTTAAGTAATCGTACAAAAATAAGTGGGTATGTTTTTAACTAAACACGAAGAAACGAAGAAAGGAAGATGATTTCACGAGAACGAAAAACTTCGTATCTTCGTATCTTCGTGTTCCATTAATTATTTGTACCAAGTTTTTTTGGTCATCACTAAAAGAAAGAATGAAACCAACCGCAATATTGCTTCTGCATTGCCCTGACCAGCAGGGCATCATCACAGAAGTGACCAAGTTTATTACCGACAACAAGGGCAACATCGTCTATCTGGACCAGTATGTTGACCGTCAGGACGGCATGTTCTTCATGCGTATTGAATGGGAACTGGACGGATTCCTGATTCCCCGCGAGAAGATCTACGAATACATCACGACGCTGTATGCGCAGCGCTACCAGATGAAGTTCTCGCTCTACTACAGCGACAAGCGTCCGCGCATGGCCATCTTCGTCTCGAAGATGAGCCATTGTCTCTACGACCTGCTTGCCCGTTGGAAGGCGGGTGAGTTTGCCTGCGACATTCCCTGCATCGTGTCAAATCATGAGGATCTCCGCTATGTGGCCGAGCAGTTCGGCATTCCCTACTATGTGTGGAGCATCAAGAAGGATCACTCGAACAAGGCTGAGGTAGAAGCTGCCGAGATGGAGCTGCTGAAGAAGGAGGACATCTCGTTCATCGTGCTGGCACGCTACATGCAGATTATCAGCGACGAGATGATTGCCGAGTATCCCCACCACATCATCAATATCCACCACTCGTTCCTGCCTGCCTTCATAGGTGCCAAGCCCTATCATCAGGCTTGGGAGCGAGGTGTGAAGATTATCGGTGCTACCAGCCACTATGTGACGGCTGAGCTCGACGCAGGTCCCATCATCGAACAGGATGTGGCCCGCATTACGCATAAGGACACTCCGGAGAGCCTCGTGCTGAAGGGTAAGGACCTGGAGAAGATCGTGCTGTCGAGAGCGGTGGCCAAGCACATCGAGCGCAAGATACTCACGTTCAAGAACAAAACGGTCATATTCAGTTGATTCAAAAGAAAACATGCAAGTAGCCATCGTAAAATATAATGCCGGCAACGTCTACTCGGTAGTCAACGCTCTGAGGCGACTCGGAGTGGAGCCACTGCTGACTGATGACCCCATTGCCTTGCGACAAGCCGACCGCGTGGTGTTCCCTGGTCAGGGCGAGGCACGTGGCGCTATGGAGTATCTGCGGGCACGAGGTCTTGACGACGTCATCCGTTCGCTCACCCAACCTGTGCTGGGTATCTGCATCGGTCAGCAGCTGCTATGCCGTCACAGCGAGGAAGGCGACGTGGACTGTCTGGGTATTTTCGATGCCGAAGTGAAACGTTTCTGTCCCAACCGACACGAGGATAAGGTGCCCTGCATGGGCTGGAACAGGTTGAGCTTCGCGCAAAATGAGGAATCGGAAATGGGGAATGAGAAATTGTTCGCCGGCTTAGAGGAGAATCCGTACGTTTACTTCGTCCATAGCTATTATGTCCCTGTGTGTGAGGACACTATCGCCGTTGCCGACTTTATTCTTCCCTACTCTGCTGCCCTCCATAAGAATAACTTCTATGCCTGCCAGTTCCATCCCGAGAAGAGTGGAAACGTGGGCGAGCAGATTCTGCGGAACTTCCTCGACATCGACAAATTGTAAAACAGTCACAATGGCAAAATAAATTGTAAATTGTAAATTGTCAAATTGTAAATTGGAGTCCACTTTAAAAAGTCAGGACATGAGAAAAAAAGGGGGAATAATCAATGCGCAGCCACTCCCCTCCCTTGTAGGGGAGGGGTTGGGGTGGGGTCAGTATCTTTCTCATAGACAGGATATTACAGGCCCCACCCCTGCCCCTCCCCTTGATGGGAGGGGAGTGGCTGCGCCTTCGTGCGCGACATGTCCTGACTTTTTAAAGTGGACTCAAATTGTAAATTGTCAAATTGTAAATTGAAAACAGTCACAATGGCAAAATAAATTGTAAATTGTAAATTGTCAAATTGTAAATTGATATGATAGAACTGATTCCCGCCATTGACATTATCGACGGCAAGTGTGTACGCCTGACCAAAGGCGACTACGAGCAGAAGACCGTCTACCGCGACTCCCCTGCCGATGTGGCGCAGGAGTTCGAGCAGCTCGGATTCAAGCGGCTGCACGTAGTAGATCTGGATGGTGCCAAGTCGAAACACATTGTCAACGACCAAGTATTGCGTGAGATTACCCAGCGCACATCTCTGGTGGTAGACTTCGGTGGGGGCATCAAGACCGACGAGGATATTGAGAAAGCCTTCGATGCCGGGGCCTCGATGGTGACTGTAGGGTCTATCGCTGTCACACGTCCCGATCTCTTCGGCCAATGGCTGCAGAAATACGGTGCCGAGCGCATGATACTCGGAGCCGACGTGCGAAACGGGAAAATCAGCATCAACGGATGGAAGGAAGACTCTACTGAAGACCTGTTACCGTTTCTGAAGAAATACATCGACCAAGGAGTAAGAACCGTACTCTGTACCGAGATTTCGAAGGACGGAACCCTTCAAGGCCCGGCCATCCATTTATATAAAGAGGTGATGACGGCCTACCCCACCCTGCATCTCATAGCCAGCGGCGGTGTGTCGTCGAAGGAAGATATCGAGGCACTTGACCATGCCGGCATACCTGCCGTGGTCTTCGGTAAGGCCATCTACGAAGGCCGCATCGACCTCAGAGAATTAATAGCCACAGATGAACACGGAAAAACACGGAACTATGAGTGACTCAATCCGTGCCAACCCGATGCAGTAAGTAGCCACAGATGAACACGGAAAAACACGGAACTCAGAGTCAATCCGTGTCAATCCGATGCAAAAAAATAGCCACAGATGAACAAGGAGAAACACGGAAGTCAGACTCAATCCGTGCCAACCCGATGCAAAAAAATAGCTACAGATGAACACGGAGAAACACGGAAGTCCGAGTCAATCCGTGTCAATCCGATGCCAAAAATAGCCACAGATGAACAAGGAGAAACACGGAACTCAGACTCAATCCGTGTCAATCCGATGCAAAATAATAAGACCGAGTATGGGATTAGCAAAAAGAATCATACCCTGCCTTGACGTAAAGGACGGCGAGACCGTAAAAGGTGTCAACTTCGTAAGCCTGCGGAGTGCCGGAGACCCTGTAGAGCTGGGCAAGGCCTATTCGCTGCAGGGAGCCGACGAACTGGTGTTCCTAGATATTACGGCCTCGTTCGAGGGACGTAAGACCTTTACCGAGATGGTGACCCGCGTGGCCCAGGAGATCAACATCCCCTTCACCGTGGGTGGCGGCATCAACGAACTGGCCGACGTCGAGCGTCTGCTTTATGCCGGAGCCGACAAGGTCAGCGTGAACAGCGCAGCCATCAGACGGCCCGAACTGATTGAAGAAATCACCAAGAGATTTGGCAGTCAGGTATGTGTTGTCGCCATCGACGCACGCATGGACGATGAACCATCCACCTTGCACTCCGAACAATCTTGGCATTGTTATCTGAAAGGTGGCCGTGAACGTACTGAGCGCGGACTCTTCGAGTGGGCCCATGAGGCACAGGAACGCGGTGCCGGCGAGATACTCTTTACCTCGATGAACCATGACGGTGTGAAGAACGGCTATGCCAACGAGGCACTTACCCGACTGTCCGACGAGCTCAGCATACCCATCATTGCCAGCGGCGGTGCCGGATGCAAAGAACATTTCCGTGATGCATTCACAGTGGGACATGCCGACGCGGCACTCGCAGCCAGCGTATTCCACTTCGGTGAGATACCCATCCCGGAACTGAAACAATACTTAAAGAACGAAGGAATAAACGTAAGACTATGACTATAGACTTTGAGAAGATGGACGGTCTGGTGCCTGCCATCATTCAGGATGCAGACACACGTCAAGTGCTGATGCTCGGTTTCATGAACCAAGAGGCATTTGAGAAGACAGAGAAGACGGGAAAGGTGACTTTCTGGAGTCGTACACGCCAATGCCTATGGACAAAGGGCGAGACGAGCGGCAATTTCCTGAACGTGGTCGACATCAAGGTTGACTGCGACAACGACACCCTGCTCATCAAGGTACACCCCGACGGCCCCACCTGCCATACAGGAACCGACACCTGCTGGGGCGAAGACAATAGTGCACTGCAAGGTACCCTTTTGAAGGAACAGTCGGCAACGGCCTTCCTTACTGAGCTTCAGGACTACATAGACCGTCGCCACGAGGAGATGCCAGAGGGCAGCTATACCACCTCACTTTTCAAGAAAGGCGTAAACCGTATTGCGCAAAAAGTAGGTGAAGAGGCATTAGAGACAGTCATTGAGGCCACCAACGGCACGTCTGAAAAACTTGTCTATGAGGCCAGCGACCTGCTCTACCATCTCATTGTACTGCTGACCAGCAAAGGTCTGCGCATCGAGGACGCCGTAGAAGAGCTGCACCGCCGTCACGATCCAAACTGGGATGCCGAGCGCCGCAAGGCCAAGGCTGAAGGGAAGATGAAATAATTTGAGATTTCTATCTAAAACTATGCTGATTGATTATAAGAACGTTCATATTAGCCAGAACGATGGACAACCGACACTTTCAGGCGTGAACTTCCACGTAGACGAAGGCGAGTTTGTCTACATCATTGGCCGGGTGGGCTCAGGTAAAAGCTCACTCCTAAAGACAATTTATCAAGAGCTGGACATCGACGAGGCCGAGAAAGCCGAAGTGCTTGGTCACAACATGCTCACCATCAAGCGCAAGCAAGTACCAGCCCTACGCCGCGAGATGGGCATCATCTTCCAGGACTTCCAGCTGCTGGCCGACCGCACAGTCTACAAGAACCTGCGATTCGTGCTCAGAGCTACCGGATGGGGAAAGAAAGAAGTGGACGAACGCATCAACGAGGTGCTCTCGCTCGTGGGCATGAGCGACAAGATGCTACGCATGCCCTATCAGCTGTCAGGTGGAGAACAGCAGCGTATTGCCATTGCCCGTGCTCTACTCAACCAGCCCAAGCTCATCGTAGCCGACGAGCCAACAGGCAACCTCGACCCTGAGACTGCCCAAGGCATTATGGAACTGCTACGTCAAATCTCTCAAAGTGGAACGGCAGTGATCATGTCGACACACAACATGCCTTTGCTTGACCAGTATCCAGGCATCGTCTACCGCTGCTTCGAGGGACATCTGGAGGAAGTGACGGGCGACTACAACAAAATGAAAATCTCGGAAGAAGAGGAAGGATAATCAAAGAAAAGACATAACATAAAAATACGAAACTATGAAAGTAATGAAATTCGGTGGCACCTCTGTTGGTACGCCACAACGCATGAAGGAAGTAACCGAGCTGGTTACGAAGTCGGGCGAGCCCGTGTTTGTTGTACTCTCAGCTATGGCAGGCACTACAAACTTGCTGGTCGAGATATCTGACTATCTCTACAAGAAGAATCCCGACGGAGCCAACGAAGTAATCAACAAATTGGAGCAGAATTATCTGCGCCACGTTGAAGAGCTCTACAGCACCGATGAGATGAAGGAGCAGACGCGCCAGTTCCTGCGCGACGAGTTCAACTACTTGCGTTCGTTTACAAAGGAACTGTTCACCTCGTTTGAGGAGAAGAGCATTGTGGCCCAAGGTGAGATGATGTCGACCAATATGGTGGTGAACTACATGAAGGAGCAGGGCATCAACGCTGTGCTGCTGAATGCACTCGACTTTATGCGAACAGACAAGAACGCAGAGCCCGATCCCGTGTATATCAAGGAGAAACTTGCTGCTATCATGGAAAACAATCCTGACCAGCAGGTCTATCTGACCCAGGGATTCATTTGTCGTAATGCCTATGGTGAGGTGGACAACCTGCAGCGAGGTGGCAGCGACTACACAGCCTCTCTTATTGGAGCCGCCATCGGTGCTGAGGAGATTCAGATATGGACCGACATCGACGGCATGCACAACAACGACCCGCGTGTTGTTGACAAGACCCAGCCCGTTCATCAGCTACAGTTTGAAGAAGCTGCCGAGTTAGCTTACTTCGGCGCTAAGATCCTGCATCCTACCTGTGTGCAGCCTGCCAAGTATGCCGGCATACCCGTTCGCCTGCTGAATACGATGTCACCCGATGCTGAAGGTACCACCATCAGCAACAAGACCGAATACGGTAAGATCAAGGCTGTTGCTGCTAAGGACAACATCATCGCCATCAAGATCAAGTCGAGCCGCATGCTCCTGGCTACAGGTTTCCTGCGCAAGGTGTTCGAAATCTTTGAAAGCTACCAGACCCCGATTGACATGGTGTGTACCTCAGAGGTTGGTGTCTCCATGTCGATAGACAACTCTGCCCACTTAGGAGAGATTATGGACGAGCTGAAGAAATATGGTACCGTAACAGTCGACACGGGCATGTGTGTCATCTGTGTGGTGGGCGACCTTGACTGGTCGAACATCGGCTTTGAGACCCGCGTAATGGACGCTATGAAGGACGTGCCTATTCGTATGATCAGCTATGGCGGTTCGAACTACAACATCTCGTTCCTCATCCGCGAGGAAGACAAAAAGCGCGCACTGCAAAGTCTGAGCGACCACTTGTTCAGTTAAGAACACTACCAGCACAACACAAATCATAAAGAACGACAAGACACAATGAAAGGTATATTTCCAGTAGAAAGGTTTGCCGAGTTGCGAACGCCCTTCTACTATTACGATATGGCGTTATTGCGCCAGACGCTCGACACCATCAACCAAGAAGTACGGAAGCACGAAGGCTTCGTAGTTCACTATGCAGTAAAGGCCAATGCCAACCCAGAAGTGCTTAGCGCTATACGTCAGGCTGGTTTTGGTACTGATTGCGTCAGCGGTGGTGAGATTGAGGCCTGCATTCGTGCAGGATTCCCCGGAAGGAAGATTGTCTTTGCAGGAGTGGGAAAGAGCGACTGGGAGATAAACCTCGGACTGGACTCTGATATCTTCTGCTTCAACGTGGAAAGTATTCCCGAGTTGGAAGTCATCAACGAGTTAGCACAGCAGAAAGGAAAGGTGGCTCGTGTGGCTTTCCGTCTGAATCCCAACGTGGGGGCACATACCCATGCCAATATCACCACCGGACTTGCTGAGAACAAGTTCGGCATCGCCATGCGCGACATGCTGACCGTCATTGAGCATGCTCATGAACTATCGAACATCAAGGTGGTGGGACTGCATTTCCACATCGGGTCTCAGATTCTCGACATGGGCGACTTTCAGGCATTGTGCAATCGTATCAACGAATTGCAGAACGAGTTGGAACGCCACCGCATCACCGTTGAACATATAAATGTAGGAGGTGGACTGGGCATCGACTATCAGCACCCCAATCGTGTGCCCATGGCCGATTTCCGTGCCTACTTCGATACCTACGCACGCCAATTGAAACTGCGTCCAGGACAGACGCTCCACTTCGAACTTGGCCGAGCTGTGGTAGCACCCTGTGGTAGTCTTATCACGCGTACCTTATATATAAAGGAGGGAGCTGTGAAGAAATTTGCCATCGTAGATGCCGGTTTTACAGACCTTATCCGTCCTGCGCTCTACCAGGCATACCACAAGATAGAGAACATATCAAGTGAAGAGCCAACGGTCACATACGATGTTGTGGGTCCCATCTGTGAGTCGACCGACGTATTTGCCAAGCAGATTGATCTGAACGCCACACATCGCGGTGACCTGTTAGCTATCCGGTCGGCAGGTGCCTACGGTGAAATCATGGCCTCGCAATACAACTGCCGTCCATTGCCGAAAGGATACACCAGTGACGACCTGGCATAATCACAAATCAACAAAGAATGGATAAACATCAAGCAAAGTATTATCTTATACCCGCAGCAACCTGTCTGATAGGGCTTCTCTTTCTTGTATTCTATTATACATGTACCGCGTTTTCGGCAAAAACCGAAACAGCATACGTGTATATCGATAATGACGATAATGCCGACTCGGTATTTACCAAGCTCGGCCCAATAGCATCGTCACACGGCATTACCGGACTACGTACGCTCATACGCCATTGCGACTATCATGAAAAGATACATAGCGGCCGTTATGCCATTGAGCCCGACCTACGTATCATCAGTCTTTTCCGCAGGCTGAAGAACGGACAGCAGTCACCACTCATGCTCACAATACCGGAAAGTCGCACCATGTCCCGACTTGCCGCCATATTAGGCAAGAAACTGATGGTTGACAGTACGGCAATAGTCCAGGTCTTGACCGACAGCATCTACTGCCACAAGCTGGGTTACGATGTATATTCCATCCCCGCGATGTTCGTACCAAACACATACGAGGTCTATTGGAACATCTCTGTTGACCAGCTGATGGAACGAATGAAAACCGAGCATGACGCTTTCTGGAACAAAAGTCGACGTCAGAAAGCCGACGCACTTGGGCTGACACCAGAAGAAGTGTGTACCGTTGCGAGCATCATTGACGAAGAGACTGCCAACACGGAAGAGAAACCGATGATTGCAGGCATGTATCTGAATCGTCTCAAGGAAGGAATGCCTCTACAGGCCGACCCAACTGTGAAGTTCGCTATTGGCGACTTCTCCTTGCGTCGCATCTACAAGAACATGCTCACCACCAACAGTCCCTACAATACATACAAGAACGAAGGACTGCCACCAGGCCCCATCAAGATTGCTTCGATCAAGGGCATTGATGCCGTACTCAATCGTGTTCCCCACGACTATCTCTATATGTGCGCCAAGGAAGACTTCTCCGGCACCCATAATTTTGCTCGCACCTATTCCGAGCATCTTGCCAATGCCGCCCGCTATGCCAAAGCATTGAACGAGCGAGGAATCAAATAAACACGTCTCGTCCGTGAAAAGTGTCGTTCCATGAATGCCACAGCTGTTGTCCTTACAACTGTCATCGTCTATCTCCTAATACTATTTGCCATCAGCCGATGGACAACGTCCAAGCATTCGTCGAACGACACTTTTTTTCGTGGCAATCGGCGTTCACCCTGGGCCTTGGTAGCATTCGGCATGATAGGAGCCTCTGTCTCAGGGGTAACTTTCGTGAGCGTACCGGGTATGGTGCTCACGTCATCGATGACCTACCTGCAAGTATGCATGGGCTTTATCCTGGGCTACTGGGCTGTAGCCTTTATCCTGCTCCCCGTTTATTATAAACTCAACCTGACGACCATCTATACCTATCTTGGGCATCGCTTCGGACAGCATTCCTACAAGACGGGATCAGCTTTCTTCCTCTTTTCCAAGTTAGTTGGAGCGTCAGTGAAGTTCTACGTGGTGTGCATCATTCTCCAGCAATTCGTTCTGAGTTCTCTTGGCGTTCCATTCCCCGTAACGGTTGCCGCTATGGTTCTGCTCATCTGGATTTACACACGGCGTGGTGGCATCGGCACTCTGGTCTTTACCGATACATTCCAGACCGTCTGCCTCTTCGCTGCCCTGCTGCTGATAACATGGCAGGCCATGGACACGATGGGACTATCTCTGAACGAAGCCGTCGACAAGATTGCATCCGATGAGCGAAGTCAGGTGTTTGTATGGGACAACTGGAAGAGTCCTCGCTATTTCTGGAAACAACTGCTTAGCGGTGCATTCATTGTTATAGTGATGACGGGACTCGATCAGGACATGATGCAAAAGAACCTGACCTGCCGCACACTCAAGGACGCACAGAAGAATATGTGCACCTATGGCATGGCTTTCCTTCCTGCAAACCTGTTGTTTCTTGCCCTTGGCATCCTGCTGGCACAATGGTATACGGGTATCAACGGAGCACCCATGCTGCCCGAAGGCGATCAGCTACTGCCTGCCTTTGTAGCCAAGCAAGGACTCCCAGTTCTGCTGCTCTTCACCATTGGCATTCTGGCTGCCTCATTCTCAAGTGCCGACTCCGCCCTCACGTCACTGACTACAAGTTTTTGTGTAGACATCTGTCAGGAGCCTGACAATGAGAAGCTACGCAAGCATGTCCATCTTTCCATGTGCATGCTCTTTGCTTTGGTCATCCTCACTATCCATGCGCTGAACAACCAGAGTCTTATCGACACTATCTACCTTATCGTCTCCTACACCTATGGTCCACTACTCGGGCTCTTTGCCTTCGGGTTGTACACCAGAAAGGCGGTCACCGACCGTCTCGTTCCCTATATCTGCCTGCTGTCGCCATTCCTCTGCTACGCAATTGACTGGCTCTGTCAACAACAGTTCAACTACCATTTCGGCTACGAGCTGCTGATGCTTAATGGTTTGTTGACATTTATTGGATTATGGCTGATAAGGGAAAAGACAAGCAAAATCATAATGTAGCTACTCAGCACCCCTAAAAAATCTATTCAGCAAACCGCAAAAGAAGTCGCCTATGGCGAGAAATCATACAAATCTGTTCAAAATCTTTCAATTTCTACTCTGATTATGTCAGATTTGTATAGATTTTGTTAGATTTCTGCCCCAAACGGGGCACTCATCTTGAGGGTGCTGAATAGTTACAACATAATAAAAGAGCGTTAATAATCGCAAATCTTTTGGAGTTTCAGCCTTTTTTTGTAACTTTGTCTCCAAAATCAAAAAAAAGCAATGAACAAGAGCGACTGTATTGTCATCATTCCTACTTACAACGAGAAGGAAAACATTGAGAAAATTATCCGGGCCGTATTCGGGCTGGAAAAGTGTTTCCATATTCTGGTTATTGACGACGGTTCGCCTGACGGAACGGCTGCTATCGTCAAACGGCTCATGCAGGATGAGTTCTCTGACCGGCTGTTCATTATGGAACGTAGTGGCAAGCTCGGCCTCGGTACTGCCTACATTGCCGGTTTCCGCTGGGCACTTGACCATGACTATGAATACATCTTCGAAATGGATGCGGACTTCAGCCATGACCCCAACGACCTACCACGTCTGTATGCCGCCTGTGCCGACGAAGGTTTTGACCTTGCCATCGGTTCGCGTTATATCAGTGGCGTGAACGTGGTCAACTGGCCCATCGGACGCGTGCTGATGTCCTATTTCGCCTCTAAGTATGTGCGCATTGTCACTGGTTTCAAAGTCCACGACACCACAGCAGGTTTCAAGTGCTACAAGCGACGTGTGCTGCAGACCATTGAACTCGACAAGATTCGCTTCAAGGGTTATGGTTTCCAGATTGAGATGAAATACACTGCCTACAAGATTGGATTCAAAATCAAAGAAGTGCCCGTTATCTTTGTCAACCGCCGAGAAGGCGTATCCAAGATGTCGGGAGGCATTTTCGGTGAGGCATTCTTTGGCGTGATGCGGTTACGCTGGGACGGCTGGACGCGAAAGTATCCCCCACTTCCTGTATAAGTCATTAATAGAGATATAAGTTTTACCATTAACTAATTAATCAATTGAAAACATTAACATTGTTTAGCAAGTGTCTGACGGCCGTTGCCATCAGCCACTTGTTTCTTTTCCAAGTACAGGCACAGCCCAAGATCAGCTGGGACGCTCTGAGCCTGTCTGTTGACGGACGACGTGTTTGTCCTGTAATGGGCGAGATCCACTATTCACGTCTTCCACAGGATGAATGGCAACGAGAAGTAAGGATGATGAAAAACGGCGGTGTGACCATCATTGCTACTTACGTCTTCTGGAACCACATCGAAGAGGAAGAAGGTATCTTCCGTTGGGACGGTCAGCGTTCGTTACGGCAGTTCCTTGAAGTGTGCAAGTCCGAGCAGATGCCTGTGGTGCTTCGCTTAGGTCCTTTCTGTCATGGTGAGGTACGTAATGGTGGCATTCCCGATTGGATGTTCAACAAAGGTTGCAAGTTGCGCACCGAAGACAAAAACTTCATGAAATATGCAGAGCGCCTTTATAGACAGATATTTACACAAGTGCAGGGATTACAATGGAAGGACGGCGGTCCCGTCATTGCAGCACAGTTCGACAATGAGTATCGTGGACGCGGTGAGTACCTGATGGCGCTAAAAAAAATAGCACTCAGCATTGGTTTCGACCTTCCATTCTATACACGAACAGGCTGGCCTGAACTGCGTACACCAGTACCTTTCGGCGAGATGCTCCCCCTCTACGGCGACTATGCCGACGGTTTCTGGGACAAAGAGACAAAGGAATGTGCCGGCAACTATTATAAAGCCTTTAACTTTAAAAGTTTCCGTTCGTCTACTGCTATAGGCACCGACCTCTTAGGCCAGCAGGAAGCTAAGGTCAATGCAGGCGATGAGCAGTATCCTTACTTCACCTGCGAGCTTGGCGGTGGTATGGCAACAGCCTATCATCGGCGTCCCTACATCTATCCTGAGGACACCTACTCTATGGCCATCGTAAAACTGGGTAGCGGCTCTAACCTCTTAGGCTACTACATGTACCACGGAGGTACAAACCCTGAAGGAAAACTCAACACCCTGAACGAATGTCAGACCTCACCGGGAACGGCCAATAACGATCTGCCTGTTATGACCTACGACTTCCAGGCACCGCTTGGTGAATTTGGACAGACCTACCCCCAATACTACATGCTCCGTCCGCTACACCTGTTCATGCACGACTTCGGTGAAATCCTCGCACCCATGGAGGCCCACTTTCCTGCCCCGCAAAACCTCGCCCTCGGTGAAGACCGTGAGCTCAGATGGTCCTTCCGTTCAAATGACGGTAGCGCATTCCTGTTCATCAATAACTACGAACGCCTGCAGCATCTCTCCGACAAGCAAAACGTTGCCTTTGAGATATGCGGCATCAAGTTCCCCAAGCTCACCATTCCCTCAGGCACCATGTGCATCTTCCCTGTCAATATAGAAGGTATCAGCTATGCCACCGCGCAGATAGTAGCCAAGCGCAACGGCAACATCTATCTGATGCAGGTAAAGGGCATCCCCACCACCATCGCTCTCAGCAATGGCAAGACACTCAGGAACGTCAAGGCCAAAGGAGCTGCAAAACCGATTTATAAGAACATCTACCTGCTTAGTACTGATGAGGCAGAGCAATTATTCTTGAACCATAGGCAGCAAAACAATGACATTCAGGTTCTTACATACAAGAAAGAAAAAGAGGCCGGAACTCAGCGCACCATTATAAAAGGCAAGGCAAAGGTGGCCGAGGCTCCCTCTGACAATGACTTTGAGACGGCTGCCGTTTATAAGATTGCCCTGAATGACACTTCTCTGCTGCACGGCCGTCACCTGCTCAGCGTCGACTACCGTGGCGACTGCGCTCGCCTCTACGCCCACACAACGACAAGTAAGTGCAAGAATATCCATCTCGTTGCAGATAATTTCCAGTATGGCCGTCCGTTCCTCTTCGGATTGTGGCGACTACCACAGAACACCACCGAACTGGAGCTGCGTATCATGCCCATGCAAGCCAACATGCCCGTCTATTTGCCACGAGAAGCCGATAAAACAGCAGGCGAAGGTATCAAGCAATTGATTGTGATTTCCGAATAGGAACAATTTTGACGTGTAAAGCACCGTTTGATTGTTAAAGAGCGGAAAAAATCGGCATTGTCCAGCAGTTTTTTTAAGAATTGCTTGCTCAATTCTTAAGAAAAGTGTAAATTTGCAACGCATTAAAAGCAAAACTAATTTACGAAACTACAAATACTATCACTAATTTAATATTTATGTTCAAAAGTTTAACAAACCTAATTCCCACGGGCCGCAAGGCTCGTCGATTAGCGTTGACTGCCGCACTCATTCTTGGGGGCGTCGTCTCTGTGTCAGCGCAGACGAAGGTAACAGTCAAGGACGCCACTGGCGAAGCCGTGATTGGTGCCAGCGTGATTGAAAGAGGTACGCGCAATGGAGGTATTACCGACTTGGACGGTAATTTCACCATCAACGTACAGAGTAAGAATCCCATCGTCGTTTCCTATGTGGGAATGAAGTCAAAAACAGTCAGCGTGGCAGGTAAGAACGCCATCACTGTGGTGCTTGAAGACGATAACACAACGCTGAACGAGCTGGTGGTCATCGGTTACGGTTCTGTGAAGAAGAAGGATCTGACTGGTTCTGTAGCTACTGTCAACAGCGACATTCTGCAGGCTGTACCTGTTGCCAACGCATCTGAGGCTCTGACTGGTAAGATGCCTGGCGTACAGATCACCACCACCGAAGGTTCGCCCGATGCCGAAGTAAAGATTCGTGTGCGTGGCGGTGGCTCCATCACCCAGTCAAACGACCCGTTGTATATTGTCGATGGATTCCCCGTTGATGGTATCAGCGACATCCCCGCCAACGACATTGAGGACATCACCGTGCTGAAGGACGCTTCGTCTACCGCTATTTATGGTTCGCGTGGTGCAAACGGTGTCATTCTCGTTACCACCAAGAGTGGTAAGGAAGGCAAGACGAAGGTGAGCTACAACGCCTACTACTCTTGGAAGAAGATTGCCAAGAAAATGGACGTGCTCTCGCCTTACGACTATGCCAAGTGGCAGTATGAATTGGCACTGTTGCGCAACAACAATGATCCTGCGAAGATATCGTCGTACACCGACTACTTCGGCAACTATGAGGATCTGGACCTGTACAGAAATGTCGAGGCTAACGACTGGCAGGACATTATGTATGGTCGCACAGGCAACACCTTCAACCACAATATCAACATCAATGGTGGATCAGATAATATCAAGTACGCATTTAGCTATGCCCACATGAACGACAAGGCCATCATGCTCGGTTCAAGCTTCAAGCGTGACAACTTCTCGTTGAAACTGAACACCAAGCCCTCTAAGCGTACGACACTGGATTTCCAGGCCCGCTACGCCATGACCGACATTAGCGGCGGTGGTGCCAACGATGCTTCCAGTACCTACAATACCGACAAGCGTCTGCGCTACTCGGTCATTTATTATCCGTTCCCCTTGAAGAACCTGAATGCTTCGGCCGGTACCGATGACGACGAGCTGGGTAACCTTTACAACCCTGTGGTATCGAACGACGACAACGACCAGAAGAAGGAGCGCAAGAACCTGAACGTTGCTGCTAGTTTCGGATGGGAAATCTTTGACAACCTGAAGCTGAAGACCGAATATGGCTATGACGACTACAACGAGTATGCACAACGCTTCTGGGGCATGTCGACCTACTACATCAAGAATGTTCCACAGGGTGACAACCAGGATCATCCTGCAACACGCATCACCAACATGATGCGTAACCGTTTCCGTAACACCAATACGGCCAACTATGATTTCAAGAAGATTTTTGGTAAGAACAGCCCCCACTCGCTGAACATGCTGTTGGGTCATGAGTATGTCATCACCAAGAAACACACGAACCTGGACGAGACCCACGGATTCCCAACCGACTTCGATGCCACTACAGCATGGAAACTGTCGGCTCAAGGCAACCCCTACACCATTGACGACTCATATAGCGCCGATGACAAGCTGCTGTCGTGGTTCGGACGTGTCAACTACAACTTCATGGACAAGTACCTGTTGAGCGCTACGTTCCGTGCCGATGCCTCGTCAAAGTTCTCGGAAGGCAACCGCTGGGGCTACTTCCCCTCTGCTGCTCTTGCTTGGCGCGTCTCTTCTGAGAAGTTCATGGAGGGCACCAAGTCCTGGCTCGACGACCTGAAGCTGCGTCTGAGCTACGGTACTGCCGGTAACAACAACATCCCCACCGGTCAGCTGGTACAGGAGTATGAGCCGAAAGCCACCACTTGGGTCAACGGAATCACCAGCTACTGGGCACCCAAGAAGACGATGGCCAACGAAGATCTGAAGTGGGAAACCACCATTACCCGTAACCTGGGTCTAGACTTCACCCTGTTCGGTGGCAAAATCAACGGTAGCATCGAAGGCTACATCAATACTACTAAGGACCTGCTCATCGAGTTCCAGACTCCAGGCACGGGCTACGACTCACAGTATCGCAACATGGGTAAGACCGAGAACAAGGGTTTCGAGGTGTCGCTGACCTGGCATGCCATCAACACCAAGAACATTGGTCTTGACTTCAGCGGCAATATCAGCGTCAACAAGACAAAGATCAAGGAGCTTGGTGCCGGTATGGAGAGCTTTACAAAGGAGACCTGGTGGGCATCGTCAGAGATTCCCAACGAGTATATCATCGCCGTAGATGGTGCAGTAGGCCAGATCAGAGGCTACAGAAGCGACGGCCGCTATGAAGTGGGCGACTTCGACCATTACGACGCTACTACTGACAAGTGGTACCTGAAGGACGGCGTTGCCGATGCCAGCGACATTATCGGCACCGTGCGCCCCGGTTCGCTCAAGCTGAAGAACCTCTCCGACCCCACTGATGCCGATGGTAACGTAGATAAGAAGACAGCAAACAAGATTGGTGAAGAAGATATGGAGGTCATCGGTGAAGTGAACCCCGACTGCTTCGGTGGTTTCAACATCAACTTCCGTGCTTACGGTTTCGACCTGGCTGCCAACTTCAACTATAGCATTGGCAACGAAGTCTACAACGCCAACAAGATAGAGTATACGATGACCGGCAAATACCAGTATCGTAACATGATCGACATCATGGCAGACGGCGAGCGTTGGACCAACCTCGATCCTGAGACCGGCTTGCTGACCAACGATCTGAACCGTCTGGCTCAGCTCAACGCCAACACAACGATGTGGAGCCCCTATGTTTCGAAGCAAATGGTGCTCACCGACTGGGCCATTGAAGATGCTTCGTTCCTCCGTCTGAACACCCTGTCGTTAGGCTATACACTGCCCACGACCCTCATTAAGAAGTATGGTCTGAGCAGCTTGCGCTTCTATGTCACCGCCTACAACGTATTCACACTCACAAACTACACCGGTTTTGATCCTGAGTCCGACTGTATCCGCAAGACTGCACTCACTCCCAATGTCGACTATTCTGGTTATCCCCGTAGCCGTTCATTCGTCGTAGGTTTGAATTTGAATTTCTAAAATGTAAGGAGGAAACAAAAGATGAAAAACTATATTAAACTTTCAATAATCGCGCTTTCACTCGCAGGAATTGCTTCCTGCGACATGGACAGCCCATCCATATCGTCACTCGACGCCTCGTCAGTCTTCTCCACCTATTCGCTGGCCGAAGCCGAGGTGATGTCGATCCACGTATCGTTCGGCGAGACCAACTCATATCGCGGACGCTTCCTGCCTTTCTATGGTGTAAGCACCGACGTGGAAACCATGAGCGGTTCACAGCCTTCGGCTTCAAACCCCACCGAAGCCAAACAGGCGCTCTACAACTACAACACTACTGCCGACAACTCTCAGATGAACACCGCTAACAACGCTTATGCCAAGTTCTATGAGGGTATTGAGCGCGCCAACCTGGCTATCGAAGGTCTGCGCAAATACGGCAATATCGAGAGCAATGCCGACCTGCGCCACCTGCTGGGCGAGGCACTGACCCTGCGCGCTGTGGTCTATACCGACCTGATTAAGGCTTGGGGCGACGTGCCTGCACGCTTTACGCCCAACAACAACGACAACATTTACCTGCCCCGCACCAACAAGGACGAGATCTACAAGCTGCTGCTTGCCGACCTGAAAGAAGCCGAAGAGTACTGCTATTGGCCTAACGAGAACAAAATCACCAAGTCAACTGAACGCGTAAGCAAGGCTTTTGTCAAGGGTCTGCGTGCACGTCTGGCTCTTTATGCTGGCGGATATGCTCTTCGTGGCGATGGTTTCCGCCGTTCCAACGATCCCGAGCTGGCTCCTGAGAAAATGTACCAGATTGCCAAGGAAGAGTGCGAGGACATCATCAACCAAGGATGCAACAAGCTGGGCGATTTCAAGGACAACTTCACTAAGCTCTGCCAGGACAACGTGACTGCCGGTGGCGAGAGTCTTTGGGAGATTCCTTTCTCCGAGGGACGCGGACGCGTGCTCTACACTTGGGGTGTAAAACACAATGCTAACGACCAGTACACCAAGCAGGCTCAGGGTGGCGTTAACGGTCCTCTACCCTACCTCTACTATGACTACGACGCTCAGGACGTGCGCCGCGACGTCACCTGCGTTCCTTACGACTGGAGCAAGGAACTGGTCAACGGCAAGGCCTACCAACAGCTGCGTGGTATCCACAAGTGGTGCTTTGGTAAGCTTCGTTACGAGTGGATGAAGCGTATCGTCACTTCTACCAACGACGACGGTATCAACTGGCAGTACATGCGTCTGGCTGATATCTATCTGATGGCTGCTGAAGCTGAGAACGCACTGGGCAACACAAGCGCTGCCTGGAGCTACATGAAGCCCGTGCTCGACCGTGCATTGCCTTCAGACAAGGTCAATGCCCTTCAGGCTAAATACACCGCCAGCAAGGATGCATTCTTCAACGGTATCGTTGAGCAGCGTGCATTCGAGTTTGCAGGTGAAGCCCTGCGCAAGCAGGATCTTATCCGATGGGGTATCATCGACCAGAAGATGGCTGAAGCCAAGGAGAAGCTGACCGCACTGGCCAACCGCACTGGTGCCTATGCCGGACTTCCCGACAAGGTCTACTACTTCACCGATCCTACCGACAACGAGACACTCATCACCTACGGACTTGAGCGTGAGCAGACCGAGGACGGTGCCAGCGACTGGAAGAAAGCCATGAAGGCACAATACGGCGAGGATCTTGAGATCAACAGCACCAGCTGGTTCTTCGACAGCTCCAAGGGGGTCAACAAGATTACCGACGACTACATCAACGGTCTTTACGTCGTGCAGCCCAGCACCCACAGCCTGTGGCCTATCTGGCGCGTCTTCATCGAAGGAAGCAACAATCTTATCAATAACGACGGAAATCTCGGTCAGTTGTAATTCCATTCACACATAGAATCCAGAAAAAGAATAATTATGAAAAATAATAAGCTATTTATCTTGCTCGGACTCACAACAGCAGTCCTTGCATCATGCAGCGACCCAATGGAAGAGATTACCGAGTTGAAACTCGGACGCAATCTCTCACCAGTAGGCATCGAGGCAAAAGGCGTAAACGAAACATCCGCTCGCTTGCAGTGGACAGCTACCGAGGGCGCAACGTCGTACGTGGTTGAGGTGTTCGCCGACGACAGCCTCACCTTCGAGGGAACACCTGCACAGACCGTTAACGTCACGACAAGCACGGTACAACTCAACAACCTCATCTACGACACCCAGTACTCGGCACGAGTGAAGGCCTTGACCGACGGTGACGAGAGCCGCACCTCGAAGTGGCACGGCATCTATTTCCGAACCAACGCACAGCAAATCTTCAATTCCATAAAAGAGGAGCAGATTGCCGACCGAAGCGTCATCCTCACCTGGACCCCAGGCGAAGCAGCTACCAAAATCGTAGCTACAGAAGTTGACGGAACAGCAACGATTGTCAAGAATCTCACTGCCGAAGAAGTAGAAGCAGGCAAGGCTACTGTCGAGGGTCTGAATCCTGAGACGAAGTACAACTTCAAACTCTTCAACGGTGACAAGCAACGTGGCAACCGCGAGGTGACCACCATCGCTGACCTAAACGGCGCCATCCTCGTCCATGTAGGCGACGACATCAAAGCCATCTGTGCCGAAGCTGCCCCCGGTGCCACTCTGGCACTCTATGGCGGTACCCACCTCATCAACGGTGGCGATGGCACTGCCGGTGCACTGGTTGTCAACAAGAACCTTACTATCAAGGGCATCTATCCTACGAACATTCCCGTCATTAACGGACGCTTCCAGATTGAGGACGGCGCATCGCTCAGCCTCAGCCAGCTCATCCTCGACGGTACGAACACCAGCGGCGACCAGACGTTTAACTTCAAGACAGCTGATGTAACCTACGGTCCGCTCGACGTTCAGAACTGCGAGATCAAGAACTACACCAAGGGTGTCTACTACGGCAACGTCACGGCTACCATCGAGTCCATCACCTTCAACAACTGTCTCATCCACGACGTCATCTGCGAGGGCGGCGACCTCTTCGACTGCCGTAAGAGCTACATCAAGGTGTTGACGTTCTCCAACAGCACCATCTACCACTGTGCCACCACGCGCGACTTCATCCGCTACGACGACGCATCTGGCAGCTTTACTGATGCAGCTCCCGTCATCACCGTCGACCACTGCACCATCGACGACTGCTGCAACGAGACTGCCAACAAGCGACTGCTCTACGTACGTTTCGTAGGCAACAGTATTACGTGGACTAACAACCTCGTGACCAACACCCAGGCTATCTTCTCCAACCAGAGCAAGACTGCTGTGCCCACCTTCGGCAACAGCGCCTACTTCGGTGCCAACAACCTGAAGAACGTCGTCGAAAAGGACGGTAACCTCTTCACCGACGACAAGGCCACATGGCTCTCCGCTTCACCCTACAGCGGCTCTTCTCCTGTATTCACCTACAATGAGGACAACGCCAAGAAGGGCTGGGGTGACCCCCGCTGGGCAAAATAAACACAACGTCCCTATCAAGAAAAGGCCTGCCAGACAATTTCTGACAGGCCTTTTCTATATAACAGCATTGTTGAGTCCACTTTAATAAGTCCCAACATGTCGCGGGCGAAGGCGTAGCCGCTCCCCTCCCTTGTAGGGGAGGGGCAGGGGTGGGGTCAGTATCTTATTCGCTATCAGGATATTACAGACCCCACCCCGCCCAAAGGGCACCCCTCCCAAGCCTCGATATCAATTGAACAATGCCAGTTTAGGAATCAATCAACGTTCGGTTGCGATACAAAGTCGACGAGTTTGTTGAACAAAGTCGACGAGTTTGTCTAACAAAGTCGACGACTTTGTATCATGAACCAGACTTCATTGGTGATGAAGTTCGCGTCCAAAGGTAGCCGGTTTCGCCACTTCAAAACTTGAAATACTTATCTCTATCGCATTATTTCCGTTATGGGATGAGCCGTATTCCCATCAACGATGAGCCGTATTCTCATCAACGATGAGCCGTATTCCCACCAACGATGAGCCGTATTCCCGTCAAGGGTGAGGGCAGTTGTCTGTCTCTCATTCTTGTTCTTCAGCTGTTTGTCTGGCTGAACTTAGCTATCGTGTCGACGAGTGCGGTGGGATTGCCCATGTCATAGCGTTCGCCTTGTAGGCGCACGCCGAGCATACCTGTGCGCTGGCGCACGGCCTCGAGGGCCGACGTGAGTTCGATCTCGGGCAGGGAGTGCGCAGGATCCTGAGGATGGGCAGCACGTTCCTCGTCGGCCTTTCGGATGTCGTTCTCCAACTGATGAAACACTTCGGGTGTCAGGATATACTGGCCAAATACTGAACAGTATTCACGTTGCCCGTTCGGCCCCTTTACGCCAAGGAACTCCTCAGCGTATGCAGCAGTGGGTTTCTCCTTCAGGGCCGTGACATTGAGGAAGCGGGCATCCTTGTCTTCCCATACTCCTGTCATGATACCAAAATGACTGACCATGTTCACATCGACGGGATAGAGGCCAACTGTGAGACGATTGTAGCGCTCATAGCTCTCAATAAGCTGCAGGGCACAGGTCTTGTTGGTCGTAGTACGATAAAGCGTATCGCCAAGCATGAGCAGAACGGGCTCACCATGGGCAAACTGGGCAGCTTGATAGACAGCATGGCCGAAGCCTCGCTTTTCGCGTTGATAGACATAGTGAAGGCGCTTGCCTATGTCAAGGATGTGGTTCTCATATTCCTGACACTCCGCGTTGAGCTTAGCCAGATGGCACTCTGACAGCGGACGCTCGAAGAAGTCGGCATACATCTGGCGTTCCTCTTCCGACCCTAACACGAGACAAACCTCCTCAATGCCGCTCTTGATGAGTTCTTCGAGCAGGATGAGGATGACGGGTCGCACCATTCCGTCGGGACAGGGAATGGGGAAGAAGTCTTTCTTCAGCCCCCGAGTTGCGGGATAGAGACGGGTGCCGAAGCCTGCAACGGGGATGATGGCCCGTCGAACGGTATGGACGGGCTGTAGCGTAAGCTTATAGGCGGGCATACCCTTGGACTCAAGGTAGTCGTGAAGCTGCTGTTGCGTAACGGCATCACGAGCAAGGAACTGTACCGACCCGTCACCATGCGAGCCTACACCCTTACCACCGTAGACGAGCGGCTTGATATGCTCATCGGCCAGTACGGCCTTGAGCTTAGGCGAAAGCAGCTCGTCAGGACACATGGGGGCTATCTGGCGATCAAATACTTCTTCGGTCTCGGTCATTAGCTTGCCCAACTCTTCAACTCGCCCCTCGGCCATATACTTGATAGCACGGTCGATAAACTCCAGATTCTTTGCGCCCAAGGCATCGTGCTCAAGTCGTTCTTGCTCATTCGAGGGGAATGGATATGCCTTGTTCAGGTCGGCCAGAATCTTAATGGTGTTCTTCTTACCACAGAGGTCGGCAAAGACCCAGTACAGATGGTTTTTCACCTTGAGTGTCTGCACCTCGATCTCATCACCGTCGAACGTCATGAGGTTGGGCTTCACGCCAAACGCACACGCCTGGTCAAGACGACCGCAGCGCGAAGAAGTGCGCAACTCACCAAGATAGGCAATATTCATCTCACCCATCGTGTTCAGGTGGAGCTTATAAATAATATTGAATGCACGCGCGACAAGCACACAGATGGCAGCACTCGAGCTGAGACCGCTCTTCATGGGGAGTGTCATGTCGGTGATACGGATGCGCACGCCGCCTACCTTGTACCATTCGAGCATGTAGCTTGCCACACCTGCACAGTAGCAAAAGAAGGAGCCCGACTTGGCAATGCGCTTCAGCTCTTGCTCGTCCATACGGCATGCGAAATCCTGCCATTCGCCATTCATCTGCGGCGCTGTACTCTGCATCTCGAAGATGCTCGACTTTTCTATCTCGGCATAAATACCCTGTTCGATACCCGTAACTATAGCTGCACCGACTGGAATGTCGGCATTCATCGTACGATAGTGACCAGCCCAGTCAGTATGCTCACCAAAAAGACACAGACGGCCTGGTACAAAAAGCTTTATCATATCTTCTGTGTTATTTACATTTAAAACTTCCTGCAAAGTTAAGCATTTTTTTTTTGAAATGTTCGTGATTTGCGTTTTTTTTATGTAACTTTGCACCCATTATGCCGTTTCATGTGCCTATCAACATATTGGATTTCATCTTCAAGGGCATGCTTATTGGGATGATTGCCTCGGCTCCAATGGGACCCGTCGGGGTTCTTTGTGTGCAGCGCACGCTGAAAAAAGGACGCTGGTACGGGTTTGTCACGGGAATAGGTGCAGCCGCCAGCGACATCATCTATGCAGGCATCACAGGCTTCGGAATGGCCTTCGTCATGGACTTCATCAACAACACGCAGAACCGTTTCTACCTGCAGATCATCGGTTCGCTCATGCTCCTGGGCTTCGGCTGGTATACCTATCGCACCGACCCGACAAAGAAGATGCACCGCTCAGGTCAGGACAAAGGCACACTGACCTACAACGCCGTGACGGCCTTCCTTGTCACGCTGTCCAATCCACTCATTGTATTTCTTTTCATGGCACTCTATGCCCAATTTGCCTTCGTGCTGCCCGACCACCCGTTCGAGATGGTCGTTGGCTTCATGAGCATTGTGGGCGGTGCGCTGCTATGGTGGTGGGGACTGACGTGGCTGGTCGACAAAATCAGGCTGAAGTTCGACGAGAACGGCATACGCATCATCAACCAGATTATCGGCGTGGCCGTCATCATCGGTAGTGTTATCATGCTGCTCGGCACCACGACCAACCTATTAAGATTCTAACATGTACATAGCACAGGAGCTGAGAAAACAGAACATCGCTGAGTATCTGCTGTATATGTGGCAGATTGAGGATACAATACGTGCATTCGACTGTTCGCTACCACGCATTCGGCGCGAGTACATCAGCCGCTTCGACTACACCGACGAGCAGAAAGACGAAGAGGCCGACTGGTTTGGCAACCTTATCCGCATGATGAACGAGGAAGGATGCCGCGAACAGGGACACCTGCAAATCAACCGCGTTACGCTGCAATTGCTGGCCGAACTGCATCAGCAGCTGCTCGCCTCGCCCAAGTTTCCCTTCTACAGCACGGCCTACTACAAAGTGCTGCCCTTCATCGTAGAACTGCGCAACCGTGGGGCAAGGAAAGAAGATAACGAGATAGAGACATGCCTGAACCTGCTCTATGGCGTCATGATGCTTCGCCTACAAAAGAAAGAGGTCACAACAAATACGCAACACGCCGTACAAGAGGTCTCTACCTTCATCGGCATGCTCTCCGACTACTATAAGAAAGACAAAGAGGAAGGTTTGAAGTTTGAATAACACATCAAATATGAACATACTGATTACCGGCTGTAACGGCCAACTGGGAAACGAAATGCAGTTGCTGGAACGGGATTACCCGCAACATACATATTATAATACGGATGTAGAAGAATTAGACATCACCGACCAGCAGGCCATCGAGGCATTTGTCAACGACAACGCCATCGACGGCATCGTGAACTGCGCTGCCTATACCGCTGTAGACAAGGCCGAGAGCGACAACCAGCTATGCACCGCCCTTAATACCGAGGCTCCAGCCTATCTGGCAATGGCCATAGAAAAACGAGGCGGCTGGCTTATCCAGATCTCGACCGACTACGTGTTCAATGGAACCAAACACACGCCCTACGTAGAGACCGACACGCCCTGTCCCGACAGCGTCTATGGCTCAACGAAACTGGCAGGCGAACTGGCCGTGTCAAAGCTATGCCAACGCACGATGATTATCCGGACGGCATGGCTCTACAGCTCTTTTGGCAACAACTTCGTGAAGACGATGATACGACTGGGCAAGGAAAAGCCGGAACTGGGCGTCATCTTCGACCAGATAGGCACGCCTACCTACGCCCGTGACCTGGCTGCATGCATCTTCACCGCCATTGAGAAAGGCGTGGTGCCCGGCACCTATCATTTCTCGAACGAGGGAGTCATCTCGTGGTACGACTTTACCAAGGCCATTCACCGCATTGCAGGCATCACAACCTGCCACGTCCGTCCACTCCATACGGACGAGTACCCTACTCCCGCCCATCGTCCCCACTACTCCGTGCTCGACAAGACAAAAATCAAGCAGACCTACGGCATTGAGGTTCCCTATTGGGAAGAAAGTCTCGCAGTTTGTATTCGCAAACTGCTTGCTCAATAATAATAGCAGGCACGGCTTTCTCCAATCCGTGTCAAATGAATCAATACAATGGCTAACCAAGAGATAGAAAGAAGAAGAACGTTTGCGATTATCTCGCACCCAGACGCCGGTAAGACCACACTGACCGAGAAGTTCCTGCTTTTCGGTGGACAGATACAGGTGGCCGGAGCAGTAAAGAATAACAAAATCAAGAAGACCGCCACATCAGACTGGATGGAGATTGAGAAGCAGCGCGGCATCTCGGTGTCGACCTCTGTGATGGAGTTCGACTATACTCCCGACGGCAAAGATATAGAGTACAAGGTGAATATCCTTGACACTCCTGGACACCAAGACTTTGCCGAAGACACTTTCCGCACACTGACCGCCGTCGACTCGGCCATCATCGTGGTCGATGGTGCCAAGGGCGTGGAGACACAAACGCGCAAGCTGATGACCGTCTGCCGCATGAGGAAGACGCCCGTCATCATCTTCATCAATAAGATGGACCGCGAAGGACGCGACCCCTTCGACCTGCTCGACGAGTTGGAAAAGGAACTGGAAATCAAGGTGCGCCCACTCTCATGGCCCATTAACCAGGGCGCGAAGTTCAAGGGCGTCTATAACATCTATGAACAGAAGCTCGACCTCTTTACGCCCGATAAGCAGCGCGTAACGGAAAAGGTCAGCGTGGAGCTCGGTTCTGCCGAGCTCGACACCCGCATCGGTGAACAAGATGCCGCCAAGCTCCGCGAAGACCTCGAACTGGTAGAAGGTGTCTACTCCGACTTCGATGTCGAGACCTATCGTAACGCTGAGGTAGCTCCTGTTTTCTTCGGATCGGCACTGAACAACTTCGGTGTACAAGAGCTGCTGAACTGTTTTGTCGAGATTGCCCCGTCGCCCCGTCCCACCAAGGCCGAGGAGCGCGAAGTTGAACCCGAGGAGCCGAAGTTCACAGGTTTCATCTTCAAGATTACGGCCAATATCGATCCCAACCACCGTTCGTGCATCGCTTTTTGCAAAGTTTGCTCAGGTCGTTTCCAGCGCAACCAGCCCTATCTACATGTCCGACAGGGAAAGACTATGCGCTTCACATCACCCACGCAGTTTATGGCCCAGCGCAAGTCGACCATCGACGAGGCCTGGCCAGGAGATATCGTGGGACTGCCAGATACGGGCGGCATGTTCAAGATTGGTGATACCATCACTGAGGGCGAACAGCTTCATTTCCGTGGATTGCCATCGTTCTCACCGGAACTTTTCAAATATATTGAGAACGACGACCCGATGAAGGCCAAGCAGTTGCAAAAGGGTATTGACCAGTTGATGGACGAGGGCGTAGCACAGCTGTTCGTCAACCAGTTTAACAACCGTAAGATTATCGGCACTGTAGGACAGCTGCAGTTCGAGGTCATCCAGTACCGCTTGGAGAACGAGTATAACGCGAAATGCCGCTGGGAGCCTGTCCACCTATACAAGGCCTGCTGGATATCAAGCGACGACGAGCAGGAACTGGAAGCGTTTAAGAAGCGCAAGTACCAATACATGGCCAAGGACAAGGAGGGACGCGACGTGTTCCTGGCCGACAGTGGCTATGTGCTCAGCATGGCACAGCAAGACTTCAAACACATACAGTTCCACTTCACCTCAGAGTTTTAGTCGGCATTCTCCTACCCTATTATATCCTAACAAACTACTTCTACATGAAACAAAAAATCATTTCATGCCTCGTGCTGGCTATGCTCTGCACTGTGGCCATGGAAGCCAAGAAAAAGGTTTCCACTACTGAACTATGGCCCGACGGCACACCCATTCCCACATGGTTCAGCGACACGACACGTGTTGACATCTCGACACTGGGCAAGCGTTACGTGGTCACCGACTATGGCGTAAGAAACTATAGCGAGCAAGTGCAAACCGATAAGCTACAGGCTGTTATCGACCGCTGTGCATCAGAAGGTGGCGGTGTGGTGGTCATTCCGCGCGGCTTCGTGGTCAGCGGTAGCCTGTTCTTCAAGCCCGGCACACATCTTCTTATTGAGGAGAACGGCGAACTGCGTGGCAGCGACCGCATCCGCGACTTCAAGCTCCTGAAGACCCGCATGGAGGGACAGACGCTCGACTACTTCGCCGCACTGGTCAATGCCGACGGCTGCGACGGATTTACCATCACCGGCCCAGGCACCATCAACGGCAACGGTCAGCCCTACTGGGAGGAGTTCTGGATTCGCCGTAAGTTTAACAAGGACTGTACGAACCTCGAAGCCATGCGCCCACGCGACGTTTATATCTCGAACTCGAAGAACGTCACCGTACAGGACGTGCGCATCATCAACTCGCCCTTCTGGACGAATCACCTCTACAAGTGCGAACGGGTGCGCTATCTGGGCTGTTACATCTTCGCCCCTACAAGCAACGTAACACCCGTCGACCCGAAACGTGGAGCCCCATCGAGCGATGCCATCGACCTCGATGTGTGTAAGGACGTGCTTATCAGCGGCTGCTACATGAGTGTCTGCGACGATGCTGTAGTGTTGAAGGGTGGCAAAGGCACATGGGCCGACAAAGACCCCAACAACGGACCCTGCGAGAACATTATCGTAAGTGATTGTACTTATGGTAAGGTGCATGGATGCATGACACTCGGCTCCGAGTCGCTGCACGACAAGAATGTTATACTTCGGCGTTGTAAAGTGCGTGATGCCAACCGCGTGCTGTGGCTGAAGATGCGGCCTGATACGCCCCAACACTATGAATATGTGCGTGTGGAAGACCTTACTGGCGATTGTGCCTCGTTCCTTGTTGTGCGTCCGTGGACGCAGTTCTTCAAACCCGAACAGCGCGACGACATGCCACTTTCGCAGTGCAACAATATCACCATCCGCAACATCCGCATGGACTGCAAGAACTTCTTCGACGTGGGCAAGAGCGACAAGTACCGGCTGGTAGACTTCACCTTCGAGAACATCAACGTCAACGACGAGAAGAAAGCCTTCGACGCATCGCTCATCGAGAACTGCACTGTGAAAAATGTGCAGATAAAATAACCACTCTGCACAAAAGTACAAGAAAACGGACGAACGTCTGCGTCCGTTTTCTTCTTTTCTGTATACTTTTGCCGAAAATAACAAACTACTGGACAATGAAACGACTTTTCCTGGCAATGACCACGTTGATGCTTGTGCTGACAGCATCGGCTTTGGAGAGAAAGAAACTGAACTTTAACAGTGACTGGCTGCTACAGGTGGGCGACATAGCCGAGGCTGCCAAGCCCGATTACGACGACAGCTGTTGGCAGCGCATCACCCTACCCTACGCCTTCAACGGCGACGAGGCCTTCAAGAAAGACATCGTCGACCTCACCGATACCGTATGTTGGTACCGAAAGCACTTCACACTCACAGAACAGCAACTACAAGGAAAGGTTTTCATAGAATTCGAAGGTGCCCGTCAGGGGGCCGACGTGTACTTGAACGGACAGCACGTGGGCTTCTCGGACAATGGTGTGATGGCCTTCGGCTTCGACCTCACACCATCTGTCAAGGCAGGGCGTAACGTGTTGGCAGTGAGATGCGACAACAGCTGGACATATCGCGACCGAACGCTCAACAGCCGTTACCAGTGGAACGACAAGAACTTCAACGCCAACTACGGCGGCCTGCCCAAGAATGTCTATCTGCATCTCACGGGAAAGCTCTACCAGACGCTGCCGCTCTACAGCAGTTTGGGCACGACGGGCACGTATGTCTACGCCACCGATTTCGACATACAAGGACGCAAGGCCATCATCCATGTGGAGAGTCAGGTGAAGAACGACGACAACAAAGCTCATACATTCCGGCTCTTTGCCTGTGTCGTCAAGCCTAAAAATGAGATTACGGTCATTATTCCCGGCAAGGCAGTTACGCTGCACCCAGGCGAGACGCGCACCGTATCGGTCGAACAGGAAGTTGACGGCCTGCATTTCTGGTCGTGGGGCTATGGCTACCTCTACACAGTAAAGTCATATCTCGTGGAGAATGCAAGTCCCTCTTCTTTGCACCTGAATGCAAGTTCTGACGAAGTCACCACCCGCACTGGCTTCCGCAAAACGGAGTTCAAGGACGGGAAGTTCTACCTGAACGACCGAGTAATGATGGTACACGGCTATGCCCAGCGCACCTCGAACGAGTGGCCGGGCGTGGGTATCTCTGTCCCGGCCTGGCTCAGCGACTACAGCAACGACCTCATGGTGAAGAGCGGGGGTAACCTCGTGCGCTGGATGCATGTCTGTCCTTGGAAGCAGGACATAGAGTCATGCGACCGCGTGGGACTCCTTCAGGCCATGCCTGCCGGTGATGCCGAGAAGGACGTGGAGGGTGCACGCTGGCAACAGCGCACCGAGGTCATGCGCGATGCCATCATCTACAACCGCAACAATCCCAGCATCATTTTCTACGAGTGCGGCAACTACCGCATTTCAAAAGAGCACATGGAAGAGATGAAAGCAATACGCGACCAGTACGACCCATACGGAGGACGCGCTATTGGATGTCGTGAGATGCTCAACCGCCCTGAGGCTGAGTATGGCGGTGAGATGCTCTACATCAACAAGAGCGCTACGAAGCCCATGTGGTCAATGGAGTATTATCGTGACGAGGGGCTGCGCAAGTACTGGGACGAGTATTCCTATCCTTATCATAAGGAGGGCGACGGCCCGCTCTACCGCGGTGCGCCTGCCCTTGACTACAACCATAACATGGATGCACTGGCATGTGGTATGGTGGAACGTTGGCATGAATACTGGCTCGAACGTCCAGGTACGGGCAAGCGTGTGTCTTCTGGTGGTGTAAAAATCGTCTTCTCCGATACCAACACCCACCATCGTGGCGAGTCGAACTACCGTACCAGCGGCGTGGTCGATGCCATGCGCATACCCAAGGATGCTTTCTACGCCCACCAGGTGATGTGGGACGGATGGGTGTCTCCAGAGAAAGACCGCACATACATCGTCGGACATTGGAACTACGGGGAAAGTGAAAAGGGAAAAGTGAATAGTGAAGAATCAGCTTCCGCTGCTGTAGCCAAGCCCGTCTATGTCATCAGTACCGGCGACGAGGTGGAGCTCTTCGTCAATGGCAAGTCGATGGGTAAGGGCGAACGTTCCTTCAATTGGCTCTTCACCTTCGAGAATGTGAGGTTCGAAGCCGGCAAGATAGAGGCCGTATCCTATACCAAGGGGAAGGAAACGTCACGTTATAGCATTGAGACCGCCGGCGAGCCTTATCAGCTGAAGCTTACTGCCATCGAGAACCCCGAGGGTTTCAAGGCCGATGGTGCCGATATGGCACTTGTTCAGGTCGAGGTACTCGACCGCAAGGGCCGTCGCTGTCCGCTGGCTGACCCAATGCTCCACTTTGCCTTACACGGCGAAGCTCGCTGGATTGGTGGAATCGGCACACGCGACAATGCGAAATACTCAATGGTCAATGCGCAGTCAGCAAAAGACTCTACGCTACTTGATTCTGCCAACAAGAAGAACAACAGCGACAACTATGTCGGCGCGATGTCACTGCCCGCTGAGTGTGGTGTAAACCGTGTGCTCGTCCGCAGTACGACAACGCCAGGCGAAGTGGTGCTGTCAGTCTGTGCCGACGGCCTGCGACCTGCCTATCTGACACTGAAGTCCCAACCGAAACCTGCTGCCGATGTTTTGCCCTCAATGACGCTGCAACCCGTGCTTGACCGTGGTGAGACACCAGCAACGCCTTCCTATACAGACAGTTATGTGAGCGTCGACATCGTCAATGCCAAGAGCGGCAGCAATACAGCAACAGCCTGCAATTCCTTTGACGACAACGAACTGACAGAATGGAAGAGCGACGGCGAGAAAGAGAATGCCTGGGTGACCTATCAGCTTGAACGCCCGGCTACTGTCAGCGAGATCACCATGAAACTAACAGGTTGGCGACAGAAATGCTATCCAATTGAGGTCTATGCCGGAATGAAGAAGGTGTGGGAAGGCATTACGCCCGCTACACTCGGCTATGTCCACATCACCATCGACAAACCTGTAAAAGCTAAGAAATTAACTATCCGGATGGTAGGCCCCGCACAAGACAGCAAGAAGTTTGGATTGATTAAAGAACTGGCAGGCGGTGCTGCCAACGAGATGGATCGCATGAAAAGTGCCAAGGGTAAGACCGAACTGCGCATCGTAGAAGTAGATTTTCTTGAAAGCGTGAAATAATCAGTAACATCTTTGACACTGTCTTTCAAGACAGGACAACATAAGCGTGCCAAAATGTCAGCATTGACGTTTTGGCACGCTTTTCGCATAAACGATGGCAGAAACATTTACAACTAATTAAAATAACAAGGTATTATGACAATCAAACCATTAGCTGACCGCGTGCTGGTAGTACCCGCACCGGCCGAAGAGAAAATCGGTGGAATCATTATTCCCGACACAGCAAAAGAGAAACCCCTGCACGGTATCATCAAGGCCGCAGGAAAGGGAACCAAGGACGAGGAGATGCTCCTCAAGGAAGGCGACGAAGTGCTTTATGGCAAATATGCCGGTACCGAAATCGAACTCGACGGTGAGAAGTTCTTAATGATGCGCCAAAGCGATGTGCTTGCCATCATTGAGAAATAATTAATTAACAACATTTTTCATTCTTCATTCAAAAAGCTATGGCAAAGGAAATTAAATTCAATATTGAGGCCCGCGAAATGATGAAGCAGGGCGTCGACCAGTTAGCAAACGCAGTAAAAGTAACACTTGGCCCCAAGGGTCGCAACGTGGTGATTGAGAAGAAGTTCGGTGCTCCCCAGATTACCAAGGACGGTGTAACCGTGGCCAAGGAAATCGAACTTGAGGATCATTTCGAGAATACCGGTGCACAGCTCGTCAAGAGTGTGGCTTCGAAGACCGGTGACGATGCCGGTGACGGCACCACCACCGCCACACTGCTGGCTCAGGCCATCGTCAGCGAGGGTCTGAAGAACGTCACTGCAGGTGCCAACCCCATGGACTTGAAGCGCGGTATCGACAAGGCCGTGAAGACCGTGGTCGATTACATCAAGAACGAAGCTGAACTGGTGGGTGACAACTACGACAAGATTGAGCAGGTGGCTACCGTCTCTGCCAACAACGATAAGGAGATTGGTGAGCTGCTGGCCGAGGCTATGCGCAAGGTGTCGAAGGACGGCGTCATCACCATCGAGGAGTCAAAGAGCCGTGACACGCACATTGGTGTTGTCGAGGGTATGCAGTTCGACCGTGGCTATCTGTCGGCTTACTTCGTCACCGACTCTGAGAAGATGGAGTGCGTGATGGACAACCCCTACATCCTCATCTACGACAAGAAGATTTCTAACATCAAAGACTTCCTGCCCATCCTGCAGCCTGCTGCCGAAAGCGGTCGCCCATTGCTCGTCATCGCTGAGGATGTAGACAGCGAGGCTCTGACCACGCTCGTCGTCAACCGTCTGCGTGGCGGTCTGAAGATTTGCGCCGTGAAGGCTCCTGGCTTCGGTGATCGTCGCAAGGCTATGCTCGAGGATATCGCCGTACTGACCGGCGGCACCGTCATCAGCGAGGAGAAGGGTCTGAAGCTGGAACAGGCTACGCTTGAAATGCTGGGTACCTGCGAGAAGTTGACTGTCTCTAAAGACAATACCACCATTGTCAACGGTGCTGGTGACAGCCAGGCCATCAAGGACCGTGTGAACCAGATTAAGAAGGAGATCGAGCTGACCACCAGCAGCTACGACAAAGAGAAGCTGCAGGAGCGTCTTGCCAAATTGGCAGGTGGCGTGGCAGTGCTCTACGTCGGTGCAAACAGCGAGGTGGAGATGAAGGAGAAGAAAGACCGTGTTGACGATGCCCTCTGCGCTACACGCGCTGCCATCGAGGAAGGCGTGGTTGCCGGCGGTGGTACCACCTACGTCCGTGCCCAGGAGAAACTGGCCGAACTGAAGGGTGACAATGCCGACGAACAGACAGGTATCAACATCGTTTGCCGTGCCATCGAAGAGCCTCTGCGCCAGATTGCCGTCAACGGAGGTGCCGAGGGTGCCGTCGTCGTGCAGAAGGTACGCGAGGGTAAGGGTGACTTCGGTTACAATGCCCGCACCGACGAGTATGAGGATCTGCGCAAGGCCGGTATCATCGATCCCGCCAAGGTGGCTCGCGTAGCTTTGGAGAACGCCGCTTCAATTGCCGGCATGTTCCTCACCACCGAGTGCCTCATCGTCGACAAGCCCGAGAAGGAGCCCGCCATGCCGATGGGCAATCCCGGAATGGGCGGCATGATGTAATGTTGAATAGTAAATCCTTAGAGTAAAACGCACTTTAGGAGGTAAGCACGAAAGCAGGCAACGACTGCAATTAGTGTTTACCTCCTTTCGTTTGGCTGGAAGCGTCCTTCCCTACCCCATCCGCCACGGGGACCATTATTGCCTTCACGCCAGTCATTGTCACGGAAACCGCCACGTCGGTCACCACCTCCGTTTCTACCACCGAAGAAGTTCAGGCGATAGCTTACGTGAAGCATGGCATACGATGTGATGGCGTTGACCTCTTGGTCGCGCCATCCGTTGGCATTGACGGTGCGACTGAAGTTGGTCTGCTGGTGCAGAATGTCATACCACTGCAACATGACAGTCAGCTTTTTTCCTCGTAGGAAGCTATGGCTGAGCTGGGCATTCCATATCAGTTCGTTGGTGTTGAGTGTCTCATCGGCATATCCGCGCTTACTGTATACGTGGAAGTCGGTCGAGAGGTTCGTTTCCCAAGGAAAGGTAATTCTCGTGTTGCCACCATAGTTAAAATTCCATGTCGTGAGGTTGCGCGAGGCCTGCAGACGGTTCTCGGTTCGGGCGTAAGTGGCGCGGCAGTTCAGTGACACATTGAGCCACTTATTACGGAAACTGAGTCTGACGTCGGGCGAGAAGTTATAGGTATGGGTGACGTTTCTGTCTGCTTCGGCTGTCCTGTTCAGATTCACGTAACCGATCTGATGCCGGTAGCTACCATTGATGCCACCGCTGATATCCCATCGGTTAAGTGTGTCGAGACCAATGTTGAACGAGCTTCCAAAGCTGGTGCTCCAGTTGCCATTGATATTCTCTGGACGGGAGATGCGTCCACCCGTCGTCTCGTTATAGGTCACAATGTTTCCCACGGCATTTGCCGTACGCTGGAAATTGGCATTCACGCTGAAGCTCCAGTGGCGTTGGGCCTTGGGAATCTGCATTCCAAGGCTGTCCTCGACGAACGTTGGTGTGCGCTGCTTCTGGAAATTGGTTTGCAGGTTAGTGGTAAACGACGGTTTAAGTCCCGGATTACCCATCGAGATACTTAGCGGATTGGTGTCATCGTAGATGTCGAGCAACTGAGTGATACTTGGCTGCTGTGTCTGTCCACGCAACTGTACTTGAAGATTTGTTTGCTGGTTGAAACGGTAACGCATGTTTAGCGTTGGAGAAAGATTGGTCACCGTGCGCACAGTGTCAACAGGTACGCCCAAGTACTGCTGGATATAGTGTGACTTCTGCGGTTGGACGTTAATACCCACGTTCATATTCATCTTCTCGCGGACGTAGCGCAGTTGCACGTCGGCGTTATGTCCATATTCCGTTCGTTCGGAATAGCGGCTCAGACGATCACTCAAATACATCTCGTATGGATTGTCGAGGTAGCCGAAGAGCGCTGTCCATTCACGGTAGTCGTTGAGCATGTCGAGGAAGGCAGCCTCACTATAGTCAGGGAAGTCATAGGTCGAAGGATCGTTCTTCTGATGACTGTAGTTGAAGCGGTAGTTCAACTGTAGGAACAAGCCTTGTGCACCGAAGCTTCTCCGCTGATTACGGTTACCGCCGAAGGGACCGCGATTTCTCTGCTGGGAGCCGTCAGCACGCGAAGAGTCCACCAGAGCAGGAGCCGACTGGAATGACAGCAACGGTTCGGTATAAGTAGCACCAATACTATACCCGAAGTTATTGTTGCCGGAAAGGGTGTAACGGTTCGTCTGATAAGTAGAATCCTCACCATATTGGTTGTTGGTCTGGTAGAGGCGCACAGCCGACAGATTGGCATTGCGGTTGTCACCTTTGCTATAATTGATTCTTCCACTGACAGCCACGTTACGTCCTTTCCTCCCGATACGACGATGTAACTGCATTTCAGAACTGATGTTCTTGTTCTCTCCATAGCCCAATGACTTGTTCTGACGGTCATTTACAATCAGCCCTTGACTATCCATATAGCTGCGACTTTCAGCACTAAGAGCATCGTTGACATAGTCGAAAGGATTGGCATTGAACGAAGCCGATGTGGAGAACGAGCGGCTGTCGTTGGTAGAGAAGCTGACATTAGGACGGAACGAAAGATTGGTCACGGAATCAACCTGCCACTGCAGGTTCATGTTGCCCGTCCAGTTATTGCCTCGCGAATAGCTCTGGCTGATACTGTTCGAGAAAGCACCTCCACGAGTATTCACGAAGTTCTCCGAACCGCTACGGTTCCAGTTGTCAGCATCGTTATGATTCCAAGTCACGCGACCGCTGGCTTTCAGGTTTTTATTGTTCTCGTAACTGATATCGAGTGCGCCGGTCTTCGTTTCGCGCTGACCGTTGTTGTTGCCTCTTCCTCGCCCTCCGCGACCGCTGAAGTTTCGGTCGTTCACGTTGTTGGCATTGCCCATAAACGTGTAGCGCATAGCACCAAAAGGCTTCATGGCCGTAAGACGTATGCCATAGCGACGATCGGTACCGTAGCCTATGTCAGGGTTTGCCTGCAATCCCCTACGGGCACTGCGCTTCGTAACAAACTCCAGAACAAAGTCATCATTGCCATCGTCAATACCCGTCATGCGGCTTAGGTCGCTCTTTTCATCGTATGCCTTCACCTGGTCAATGACATACGAAGGCAGGTTTTTCATGACAGCATCGTTGTTGCCAGTCATGAAGTCGCGACCGTCCAACTTGAACCTGCGCACGTCTTTGCCATTGATGCTGATCTTTCCATCTTCATCAATCTTCGCACCAGGTAGCACTTCGACCAACGCTTCAATGACAGAACCCTCCGGCACTCTGAAGGCATCGGCATTATAGACGACGGTATCGTCCTTGATCACCATCTTCGGAACGTTTGCCGTGACCACAGCTTCCTTCAAAAGCACTGCATCGGCCTCCATCACCAGATTGCCTAACGCTGTTGTCTGGTTGCTCACATTCACATTGTGCATCAATGGCTTATAGCCCAAGAAGGTGGCTTTCAACAGATAACGGCCCGACCTGACGCTGTTAAACACGAAGGCACCACGTTCGTCGGAGTATGTTCCTCCGACAAACGTGGTGTCTTTCTTTCCTAATCTATAGAGTTGTAAGGTGGCTCTGACAAGTGCCTTTCCTTCTTCCTTGTCAACGACTCTGCCCGTCAACGTACGTTGCTGGGCGCTCATTGGCAGCAAGCCCAACACTATCATCGTGAGAAATGAAATCGAATATCGCAGGTGCAACATGTTTAGTTTTTGTTCTGTTCCTACAATATTAGACTCAATAAGCGAGCAAATGTTTAATTCGAATTCACTTTATTCCGATAAATAAATATACCGATGATCACGATGGCCACACAGGCAATAATCTCAAGCCACTTCATTTTGCGCTTATTTGTTGACTTGGAAACGGGTGTCGCCATCCTTGAAGAAGGCGTTGATTTGCTTGGCGGCAGCAATTCCGGCATTGGTGTTGGCCTCAGCGGTCTGTGCGCCCATCTTCTTCGGAGTCGAGAAGTAACGGCCTTCGAACTTCAAGAAGTCTGCATTGGCATCGGGCATGATGTCAGTCACGAACTTCAGGTCCTGACGCTCTTCCATGAGCTTCAGCAATTCCGGCTCGTTGATAACCTCTTTACGGGCAGTGTTCACAAGAATGCCACCTTTCTTCATCTTGTTCACCAAGGCATAGTTGATGCTCTGTTTGGTCTCAGGTGTGGCGGGGATATGCAGTGAAACTACGTCGCAAGTCTCGAACAAGGCATCCTGATTAGCCACGGCGTGTACGCCAGCAGCCTCGATCACATCGGCAGGACAGAAGGCATCATAGGCATAGACATCCATACCAAAGCCCTTGGCGATGCGAGCCACGTTGCGTCCAACATTTCCAAAAGCGAGAATGCCTAACTTCTTGCCCATCAGCTCAGTACCAGCCTTACCATTATAGAACTGACGAACAGCAAACACGAGCAGGCCAAACACCAACTCGGCCACTGCGTTTGCATTCTGGCCAGGGGTATTCTCGGCCACCACCTTATGAGCTGTAGCAGCAGCAAGGTCGATATTGTCGTAACCAGCACCGGCGCGAACAACAATCTTCAACTGCTTTGCAGCATCAAGCACCTCGGCATCAACCTTGTCTGAACGGATAATCAGCGCGTCGGCATCCTTCACGGCGTCAAGCAGTTGTGCCTTCTCAGTATATTTCTCTAACAGGGCCAGCTCATTGCCGGCAGCTTCTATTTCTGCTTTAATTCCGTTGACAGCAGCTGCTGCAAACGGTTTCTCTGTTGCAACAAGAATTTTCATAACGCTTAATTCTTAACTCTTCATTCTTAATTAGTGCTGTGCCTCAAATTCCTTCATACAGGCGACGAGTGCATTGCAGCCTTCGATGGTCTGGGCGTTGTAGCAGCTGGCACGGAAGCCGCCTACACTGCGGTGACCCTTCACACCGACCATTCCCTTGCTGACGGCGAAGTCGAGGAAGTCCTTCTCCAACTCCTTGTATTCGGGAGCCATGACGAAGCAGAGGTTCATCAGCGAACGGTCTTCTTCCTTAGCTGTACCTACGAAGAGCTTGTTGCGGTCAATCTCACCGTAGACGATATCGGCGCGCTGCTTGGCCAACTTGTCCATAGCCTCAACACCACCCTGACGCTTAATCCAGCGGAGGTTCTCTAATGCACAGTAGATGGGCACCACAGGAGGCGTGTTGAACATCGAGCCCTTGTCGACATGGGTACGGTAGTCAAGCATGGTGGGAATCTCGCGTGGAGCCTTGCCCAGCTTCTCGTCCTTCAGAATGATGATAGTCACACCGGCCATGGACAGGTTCTTCTGAGCACCAGCATAGATGGCATCGTACTTGGCAACATCAACAGGACGACTCATAAAGTCCGACGACATGTCGGCAATAAGAGGCACATTGACATCAAGATCCTTGCGGATCTCCGTACCATATATAGTATTATTAGTGGTGATGTGCAAGTAGTCAGCATCAGCAGGTACTGTCCAGTCCTTCGGGATGAAGGTGTAGTTGGCATCAGCAGAAGAAGCCACCTCTACTACTTCTCCAAACAGTTTTGCTTCCTTCATAGCCTTCTTGGCCCACACACCTGTGTTCAAGTAGGCTGCCTTCTTGATGAGGAAGTTATATGGAATCATGCAGAACTCAAGCGAGGCACCACCTCCAAGGAAGATCACTGAGTAGCCATCAGGCACCTGGAGCAACTCCTTGACAAGTGCTACAGCCTCGTCGACGACGGGCTGGAAATCCTTTGCACGGTGGCTGATCTCCATCAGCGAGAGTCCTGAACCATTGAAGTCTAAACACTGTTGGGCTGTGGCCTCGATGACCTCACGGGGAAGCATCGACGGGCCTGCATTGAAGTTATACTTCTTCATAATTTTTGAATGTTTATTTAATATGAAACCTTTGTTCAGTTTTGCGGTGCGAAATTACACTTTTATTTTGAGTTAGACAAATATTTCGGGGAAAAAATGCAATTCGGTGTTGGTAGTTCATATTTATTTTGTACCTTTGCACGCGAAATTGCAATTTTTACATAACAAATATGATATTAGATAAGATTGACCAACTTCTGAAAGAAGTACAGACGCTGAGCGCAAAGAACGCTGACGAGGTAGAACAGCTGCGACTGAAATACCTGAGCAAGAAAGGCGAGATTACGGCCCTGATGAACGACTTCCGCTCGGTTGCTGCCGACGAGAAGAAGACCATCGGCATGAAGATCAACGAACTGAAGACGCTGGCCACCGAACGTATCAACCAACTGCGTGAGGAATGCCAGACACAGGAAGGCGGCGACGAGGCCATCGATCTAACCCGCACCCCCTACCCCATGCAGTTAGGCACACGCCATCCGCTGACCATCGTCACCAACGAGATCATCGACATCTTCAGCCGCATGGGCTTTGTGCTTGCCGACGGTCCCGAGGTGGAAGACGACCTTCACGTGTTCACTAAGATGAACTTTGCCGCCGACCATCCCGCCCGCGACATGCAGGACACGTTCTTCGTGAGCCAGCATCCCAACGACGTGACTAAGAACATCCTGCTGCGTTCGCACACATCGTCGGTTCAGGCCCGTGTGATGGAGCAGATGCATACCGAAGACGGCAAGCTTACCGCTCCCATCCGCGTCATTTGTCCCGGCCGTGTCTATCGCAACGAGGCTATTACCGCTCGTGCCCACTGTTTCTTCCATCAGGTGGAAGGCCTCTATATCGACAAGAACGTGTCGTTCACAGACTTGAAGCAGGTGCTGCTCTCGTTTGCCAAGGAGATGTTCGGTGCCGACACAAAGATTCGTCTGCGCCCCAGCTACTTCCCCTTTACCGAGCCCAGTGCAGAGATGGACATATCTTGCTTCATCTGCGGTGGCGAGGGTTGCGGCTTCTGCAAGCATACTGGCTGGGTTGAGATCCTGGGTTGCGGCATGGTCGACCCGAACGTACTGGAACTCTGCGGCATCGACTCCAAGGAGTACAGCGGCTATGCCTTCGGTATGGGCGTTGAGCGTATCACCAACCTGAAATACCGTGTCAGCGACCTGCGCATGTTCTCGGAAAACGATACCCGTTTCTTGCGCGAGTTCGAGTCGGCTGACTAAGAATGGAGCGTCTTTGGAACAGCAACTACATGAAGGTGATGACAGCGAACTTCTCGCTGTTCTTCGCCTTCTATGTTTTGTCACCCCTGCTTCCGCTTTATCTCAGTGAGACGTTCCATGCCACGAAGGACGTCATCGGCTTGATACTCTCTGGCTATACCATCACCACCCTGCTCGTACGCCCTTTCAGTGGCTACATCGTAGACACCTTCAACCGTAAGACCGTGCTGATGGTCTGCTTTGCAGCCTTCTCCATTTTCTTTGCCGGATACTTGGCAGCTTCCACCTTATTATTATTTACGATAGTGCGCACACTTCACGGCGGACCTTTCGGGGCACTGACGGTGGCCAACTCTACCGTGGCCATCGATGTGCTGCCAGCCTCGCGCCGCAATGAAGGCATAGGCTATTACGGTCTGAGCAACAACCTGGCCATGGCCATCGCACCCACCGTTGGCATTTTCCTGTATCATCAGACCCACAGCTTCGAACTGCTCTTCTGGGTAGCCTTCATCGTGGCTACTGCCGGCCTCCTCGTCGATGCCACCGTAAAACTGAACAATAAACCCTATACTATACACTCTAAACTAAGCCTCGACCGTTTCTTTCTATTGCGCGGCTGGCTCTTGGCAGTCAACATGGTGTTCTTCGGCTTCTGCTTCGGTGTGCTGAGCAACTATTTAGCCATCTACAGCAAAGAGCAACTGGGCTTTACAGGTGGCACCGGAACTTATTTCCTGCTATGCAGCGTAGGACTCATTCTCTCACGGTTGCAAGGCAGCAAGTCGCTGCGTCAAGGCCGTCTGACTCATCATGCTGGTATCGGCATGCTTATATCGCTCGTAGGATATACCATTTTCATTCTCGCTCCGACGCTCGACAATCTTACCCCGACGTCCTCACCTTTGCTCATCACTGTGGGCTACTATGGCTCTGCCCTGCTCATCGGCTTAGGCAATGGCCATCTGTGGCCCGCCTTCCAGAACATGATGATTACCATGGCCCATCACAATGAACGAGGCACTGCCAATTCCACCATCCTCATCTCCTGGGATATTGGCATGGGATTGGGGATTCTCGCAGGTGGCGTCATTTCCGAACACCTGGGCTATGCTGCCGCTTTCTGGTGCGTAGCAATAGTCAATGCAGTCGGCGTTGCCCTGTTTTTCAACAGGACAAGCCGCTTCTACACCATTAGTAACTCAACTTTCCCACCCTTCTAAAACCACGAATTTCACGAATTACACGCGCTCGACCTTGGTCGCTTTGCTTGCAAAGAATTACCATGCGGATAATAAGTCATTTCACTAATGGTCGTAAACGACCGACGCGCTCGACCTATGGTCGCTTTGCTTGCAAAGAATTTCACAAATTATGGCTGCGCAGCCAATTCGTGTAATTCGTTGCATCTTTAGATGCATTCGTGAAATGCTAGTCTGCATAGATAAAATTCGTGTAATTCGTGAAATTCGTGGTTTAAAAGAAGGGGGGGGGAAACTTCAGATAAATAATTAATGAATAATTCGTGTTTAAGATAAACATGGAATTGTCGTGGTTTTCTTTTTTAACATATAATTATCATGAATTCTTCACCGATTAAATTAGGTCAAAACAGACCGAAACAAACCTTAAATCAAATCATGTAAAACACTGTCTTACAATTAACTCCACTTAACTAACCTTATTCTTCGCCTATTGCAGATTTGCCCCGATTAGAGTAATTTTGTACCGCCATTGTACCTCGGGTGGATGAGCAGAGGGTTCGTAGGGTGTTCCCTTAAATCACCTTATTTCCTCTTAAATCCGCTTAATTGGTTTCCGTCAGGGACCATCCCCCGA